>ERZ1026772.526-NODE-526-length-27730-cov-32.972249_pt1 | contig 27730 bp, 30 predicted proteins | sample MGYA00380124_ERZ1026772 | MGnify/ENA primary metagenome ERZ1026772 (study PRJEB33269, sample SAMEA4719760) | human gut metagenome | biome: human-associated habitat; feature: organic feature; material: feces | place: Cameroon | collected 2013-10 ...
CTCCCTTCAGAAAGTCTATCACACCATAAGCCTTGTCTTTCTTGAGCTTGGAAAGATATAGACTATCGGCAATATTCGCATTAAAGGTGTTACCTCCGTTGTATATTGGAGACAGGTTCTTGACAGTCTCACCCTTCACGGAGTCTATCATTTGTTTTATTTCACTCTGTGTTACTTCAAGGGAGTTGACAAGTTCAACCTCGATAGATGCTAAAACACTATCCTCAACCCTCATCGTATAATTGCTCACAAAAGCCTCTATAGGTTCGCTGTTTCCTGCATATTGTATAGCAAGCTTTGTATTTTCATTTAGCTTGTTTGCAAAATCGGGGTTTTCTGCCAGGAATACACGTGAGAATTTTATCGAATAGTTGAATTGGTCGTCGTTGTTCTCGCTCATATATTTCACAAGTGCATCATCAAGCCTTTTTTCAGCCGCATAAACGTATATTCCCGGCATCTTGATACCTGTGATAACGAACTTGTCACCTTTCTTCGGTCTAAAGTTACCTGCTGCATTTGGCATGACAATACCAAGTGTAGATGTCTCTTTCTGTACTGCTATCCAAATCGCTTTTTCCTGCGAGTTTTGATTTTTGTTATCCGATTTTGCCCCATCATCACTAAGGATATAATCTCCCAAATACCCATTCTCAGAGTCTGTCCTTCCGGTCGGAACCAAATTGCCATTTCCGTCAGTATTGACAACATTATACAGATTATTCCCTTCTTTATCCCAATAGCTATAAATAGGGAACACGCAAGCAGGACACCCTACACAGTCTATCATGTTGATTTTTGCATTATCGAATGCCAACGCCTGCCTGAAAAGGTTAAAGCCAAACTCTCCATCGAAGATGTGTAGTTTAATGTAAAAATACTGATGAAGGAATGTCTCTCCGTCACTCTTCTTTACGTCTGAATCGTTTGCATCAAACGCAACATCTTCTATCTCTCCGAACAGCTCGCCTTTGGAATTTAGAATACCGTTAATGGTTGGTTTTATATCTTCGTAAGATACAGAACCTTGATGCGGGAACCCTTGTTTATATAAGTTTTTAAACGTATAATAATTATCCGTATCAGGGATTTTATATGCTTTGTTTTTTGCGTAATAGAATCTTTCAGAACCATTTGATGAGCGGTATACTGACGGCATGAGATTTGAAACAGGATCTATCCATTCCCTACCTGTGATTTGTACCTTAATCGCATTATCATCAGAGCCTTCAATGAGGCCTTCGTTATATGTATAATATGGTATTTTAAATGTTGTATATTCTACATCGATTTTTCCATCTTCATAAAAAGAGAAATCGTTTGTTGCTGCGGTTTTATGGGCTTCGTCGATATTAAGAGAAATACCGGACTGATTGTAATCCGTTGTTTTACCACCATCTTTCAACCAATAGTAATCCTCCTTGTGATTACTATAGTCTAATTCTATATAGCCACCGGCCTGAACATCTGTTATTCCTTCGTCAAATGGTATGGTCTTATTTGTTTCGTTGTATACATTGATTAAGTCGGTAAACGACAAGATGTAAACATCATCTGTTAAGCACTCATACCTCCCATTAAAATAAATGGGCTTAAATTGTTCGGATTTGGTACGAAGCTGTACGACAATTTTTTCATACTGGCTAACAACATTTATTCCATTTGCTGTTATGTATGCAATATTAATGGTTGGCTCCTTTATCACAGTGCCTTTCCTACAATTTATCGCCACTTCGTATGAATACGAAAATACGTTAGGCTGGGCAGAAGGACGAAATTCCGTTGGTTTCAACAAGCCGACAAAAGGGAATCTGTCACTTGCTATTACCGCCTTCCTGCTAACTCTTTTTACTAACGTATATTTCCCAGTATATTCAGCTCCGATGGGTGGATTTTGAAGTTTTTTCAAATCAATATCCACCAATTCGTTTTTTATATTTTCCGATGTGAATACAGCAGAGCCGTATTCGTTATTATTTGGGTAATAATAAGGTATGTTGTCCGCCGAACCATATCCTGTGATGGCATCCACTAACTTTGTGTTCGCGTTTTCCTTGCTAATAGACAGTAGATCTTCGTGTCTTCCGTATTCAAGTATGTGTCCTGTTAAATCGTACTGCACCTTACCGACATGACACACCCTGCCAGCCCAATAATAATCAAGATTAAACTCAGTATTTATAAGTTGTAGGACGTTTGTCAGGAACTGGTCTTCAAAGGATATTTCTTTCACCTCATCTGTTCCATAGCCTGCATCTACCACAATATAAAAACCTGCATCTTCTGAATTATCTGCATTTGGGTTATACAGACCGCAGTAAGACATGGAATAGTTTATACGTGCCACGAACTCATGTATAGTACCGCCGAACGTGAATTTTGTCTGATTGCTGCGGTATTTATCTTTGTTCTGAGCATCGTCTGAGACAACATCAAAGAAGAGTGTATTATCAAGAAGTTCACGTCTTGACACAAAGGTAAGATCGTGTTTATAAAGTAATTTCTCGTTATCCTTGCTTGACGATGGCTTTGCTGTTATATAGTATTCATCCCCATTAAATTCAATATATTCATCATAAGTCCATTCCTTATCTAATGGCGTAGGATAATATAATGTTGCAGTTATTGTCGGAGCACCGCCCATTCTTTTCTTTTCAAGAACGTATGTTCCGATAACTGCGGCATTATCGTCAGATGGAAAGTTTGTAACAACTTCACCAACTTTTCTTTTTATGTTCAACAGCTTTGCTTCCATATTCCGTTATTCAGTAGGTTCAACAGGTGTTGTATCTGATTCTCTCTGCAATCTCACTTCTTCATCAGGTGTAGAAATAGTATTCTTCTCAATACCGGTCTTTGTTGATATAAGTCCGCTTCCTTTAAGCGTGCAGAGCATCTGATTGTATGAGTTTTCGTCAAACGGCTGCCAGGGCTTGAATGATGCACTTATCTTCATCTGTTCAAATTCCGTTATTGCATTCTTGTTTTCTCCGTTTGCTACAAACTGCTTTGCTAATCCTTCTTTAAATAGACGGGCATGTTTGCTTACGAAGTTCTGCCATTCTATAACAGAGTTTGCTGCACTCTCAATATCAAGAGAACGGGTCATTTGTATAGCCAAACCGCTTATGTCGCCACTTGATTTTACATCTTTAGGCAGAATAAAGGTGCAGCCTGTTGCAATCTCCAACTGGTCGAGTATCGTCTGCATGAACTCTATCATGTTCTGTGGTGATGGCGGAGTTTTAAACTCTACGTTCCCCTTACCGTCTATAGTTGTATCTTGAAGAATTATGGACCCTGCAAGTTTTTGAAGCTTCTCGTTTATCTTTCCCTTGATATAGAGAATACCCCATCCATGCCGTTTCTGTATGACAGCAAACAGATTGAAGATTATCTCAAACAGCTCTATCAATCCCTGCCCCTTATCCCAGGCGACTGCACCACGCTTTGTTACAAGCGGACTTTCGGTAAATCCGTGTCTTTCTGAATACAGCAGAGTCCAGCCGTCTTTTATACTATTGGAATTAATATCAACAACTGCGGAATCGACAAAATGATAATGATATGTTCTGTCATAAGCATCAATATGTCTTACCCCATCCTCTGTTTGGTAATACACACAATCTAAAAGCGGCTCTCCGTTGTCGTCCTTGTGTGTGATAATCTGATAACCATCTTCATAGGAAAACAGGCGTGCCTTTACCTCGTTATCTTCATTCATGTAGATAAGAAGTCCTACATCGCCATAGCTTTGCTGAATGTCAACGGCACGTGTTTCTATACCATCTTGATTGCTGTGTTCCCAATGCCATTTGAAATCGGCGAAATTCTTCTTTTGGGTTTCACTTGGGTCGCTATCGTGAAGAGTAAAGATACGCTTGTTGCCACAGAGGGCGAGTACCTTCTTTTCTTTTATCCTGATTTGCATAGGCAAACCGAACTTCTTGAAGTTTATCTCCTGAAAGCCGCCGCCATCCAATTTAACGCAGATGCTTGGAAGATTACTGTCAAATATCACATCGTGGCTTTGTGGGTCAAGCTCTTTCGCAAATCTCTCCTGACTTACCACAACTCGTTTGAATCGCGGTAGTACAGCTTCGCTTTTGCAGGATGCAATAATCTCCTTTCCGTCATTTTTGTCTTTAATGCCGGCATTACCTGTCCCACGTGTAAAAGGTTTCTTTAACAATAGTTTTTGTGGGTTGGAAAGAAAATCATTTATTATATCTTGTCTTTTTCGTCCCATTCTTTTTAATCTTTAAGTCCGTAATGTTCTTTGCAGGCTTCCTTTGAAGGCCAATAGCTGCACTCTCTTTGTGTATACTTGCAAACAATGTCGTGCTTTTGAGGGACAACAATTATTCGCTTCTGTTTCAAAGTTTCTTCTATGTTGAATTTATCATTAAGCTTTGTACGAATATCAATCTCTAATTTGGCTGCATCTTTGGCTTCGATTTTCCCATCCATAAGCATCTGATTGACAGAATCGAGCAATTTTACAAATTCACCCTTGTTTTCCTCCTTTGTTATACCTTTATCATTCGTTCCGCCTATACCGAAAGGTTCTAAGGCTGTTATAACCGGTTTGAAATATGCGGACTCGTACCTTTCTTTCCCATCACCTTTAGTATGATATGCGTATTTGTATGCTTTATCCTTATCTTCAAGCACACTATAAAGAATGGCAAAGATTACATCTTTCTCTGTCGCCTTTGAAAACTCACCTTTAACACTTGTGAGTATGAGGGCTATATCTTCGTTGTTCAACATATCCTTATCTTTTTAGTACCATATTGTATCATCGTACACTGTCTGGCTTACATTTGTCACTTCCTGCGTCAGCACGCTTTCATTTGCTGTACTGAAGCCATACTCCAACTCTCTCCCGTATTCCATTTCTATACACGGACGCATGCGCATTGCACAAGGGTCGAGCAAATCCATTGAACGACCATGCCCAAGTGTTGCGTTCATCTGTTTCTTCGTGAGCAACCTCTGCCTACCATTCATAAGTGTTGTAAATCTTACTACGGCACATTCTTCCAAAAACTCGTTTTGTACAGTCACTCTGAATTTCAGATTCTGATGTGTATACGTTCTATTTGCAACATTTTCCGAGAATGATAAATTCCCGTCGTTAATCATTCTCACAAGGCGCAAGTAGCACAAATCTTTCATTGTCGCCGCTGTGAAGGCGTATAATCCTCCTGGTCTTGTCGAAGATAAATACGGCACTGCTTCTGGTATATAATCGTTGAAGTATCTTCCTGCCGTAGCATCGTAGATGATGTGTGTCGGTGCGATACCGCAACTTTGTGCAAACGACATTATCTGTTGCGCGTTTTGGCGTGGAGTGGAGTGTGTGATAATCAACATGTCAAATACGTGGAAACCATTCCATGCCAAAGCGAGCATATTATCCGTACCATAATCAGCAAGGTCTACAGTAATCCAAAGCTCTCCGTTTTGCTTCGGGTCAACGAGGAAAACATCACGTGCTGCCGATGGGCTTATTGGCGCATTAAGTTCATCTTCGGGGTCCACGTTGAAGTTGCCCTCCAACAAAGCTTGCGACATCTTACCTCCCGATGCTGCGACAGAGCCGATATAATCAGGATTATTCTCTATCAAGCCCTTATTGCCTGAAAGCTTGCCTTGGTAGAAGACAAAGCTTTTAATAAGGTTCTCGTAGGTGAAATCACCACCGACAGTCTTTAGCTTTCTTTCTATATCTATGCGGCATTTCTGATAAACCTCCTCCTTGGAGTTTCCCCAGACAACATCTTTTACATCTGGCCCATTCACATAGAAATATCTGACAACCCCATCGCGTTCCGGAATTATATACCCATCGGGGCCGATATACCAATCAAGGAATATTCTCGTCCAATGGCTACGCTTAGGGTTGAGAGTTGCGAAGACCTTTCCGGTAAAGGTCTTGCTCTGTCCTCGGTTTCGCGTCATAACATAAGAAAAGCCCTCCCAAGACATCTCGGTAAGCTCATCTATCGCTATTGCATCGTACTCCCATCCCTTTGCACGCTCTCGTAGTTTGTCCATATTTGAATCATCAATGTAGGTCAAATCACAGAACGTTCCGTTAGGGAAGGATATTCTCGGATTTTCAGACTCTCTGACACGGATGTAATCTGTTCCGAAAATCTGCTTGAATTTTTCGACAAAGCCACCTCCTGCCTTCTGGTTGCCAAGGCTTCTGCGGCTTATCATACATCTAAAGTCTGGGTCAGTCATTAATGGCTCGGCAAGAGCAAGGACAATAGCAAAACTTTTTCCACCGCCAGCCGCGCCGCCGCCGCATATAAAATCGACAGATGCGCTCACACACATTTCCTGAAAGCCAGGGTTGGGTTTTAATATTATGTCTTCTTTCTGCTTTGCCATATTGCAAATTTAACCATATAGAAGGGTAAAACGCGCCGCACTTAACCGCCGTATTTGTCACATGACAAATAGCACAAACGTAAATCTTTATATTCCTTTTTCTCTTGCTTAACTTTGCTGATGTTAATAAAAATATCAACAGTATGAAGTTTACAAAAGAACAACTTTTAGACGCCCTAAAAGCAAAGCTCACAGCGAATGGAAAACGCCTTTCCATCAGTGAGAGAACAATGAAAGACCTGAGTGATTCCCACTACGGACTTTTAGTGAAAGAAGAGACAGAGTTAGATGATCTGGTGAAAACAATTTTACCGCAGTATGTATCCCTCAATGGAAACTACGAGAAAGATAATGCTGATTTCATCAAGAAGTGGAACAACGAGCATCCTCCGGTTGACCCTCCTAAAGACAAAGAGTCACCTAAACCCAATGAGTCATCTGCGGACATCAAAGCCCTCATGGATGAGGTTAAATCGCTCAAAGAAAAGGAAGCGCAGCGCGAGACTGAAAAACTTATCTCTCTGAAACGAAACGAACTTCTCACCAAATTCAAGGAAAAGGGTATTAAGGATGAAAAATGGACGGAAAAGTACATGAGTAAGCTTACCCTCACCAAAGATACGGATGTTGAGAAAGAGACTGCCGATGCCTTGGACTTCTATAACCTGACACGTTCAAAGGGCGGATTCACCCCAGGTAAGTCTGGCGGAGAAGATGTGAAAACCATTGATGCAAAACGTTGGGCAGGAGTAAACAAGGTTCTCGGAACAAACAAGGCTTAATTATTAAATTTTCAAAGTAAAAAGATTATGGATAACTATTTTTCAAGACGAATGTATGGCGGTGCCTTTATGGGGCGAACCCTCATTCAGGCTCACGGAAACATCGGCGGCTACAAGAATGTCTTTGTAAAACTCGTTAAGAGCAGCAAGGATGCCCTGTGTTATCCGACAACTGGAGGTGTTCTTGCAAATCCATTCAAGGGTTCAGCAAAGATTTATGCAGGAGACCTCTGCGAGTACACGCCAAATCAGAACGCGACCACAGGTGCGACTGTCAAGATTTTGAAGTTCTATGAAATTGCAAAGGCTGCTACAGAGTCCGACACCTCTGTATTTATTGTACGCGATGGCTATCATCATGTTCCTTTCGCCGGCGACAATGTTATGATAGGACAGAAGGATTTCACAACCAAGTCCCTCGGTGTTACTGTCTCAAACGTTGAAAGCACAACCGACAGCGGCAAGGATGTTTGGAAACTTACACTTTCCGCAACACTCGGCAAGGCTCTAAAGGTAGGAGACGTTCTTGTTGAAGCAGAAAAGAATGGTGCGCAGGTTCTTCCAATGGTGACAAACCCGAACGCTTACGCAGACAAGGATATGGATTTCCTGTTTGACCCACGTTCCGGCGAGGAAGATTACGATGGAGCGCTTTACATGTTCACACCGGCTTTGGCACAGGAAGACACCGTTATTGACCTCGTGGCAATAGGTACACTTCCGCCTGCCGTTCTCGCACTCAACAAAAGCCGCGTAAAGAGCTGGTTCTGGTTTAACTAACGCGAAACTAAACAACACAATTTAACTGGACTTAAAATTAGACGAATTATGCAGAGAGTTGATTTTAATAATATTGATTACGCCCTGATGTTCAATTCAAGAGACGGAGGCGATGAGCTTTTCCAGTCACTTGTTGACAACACGGATATTCTCAACACAAATGAGAGCTGGGCGTTGACGCAGGGTCGCATTGCGGATGCTCCGACACCGACGGATGACAAGGGAGTTGCGGCTTTCCAGATTGAGTCATACAAACTGGAGGCAGCACCACTTATGGATTTGCGAGCGCCACTTGGAGATTCGCATCAGATGGATGCAAGCGGAGAGGATGTTTATACGGCATCTATTCCGGACTTCATCGCAAGAGGTTGGACTGAAACAGCGGCACAGCGAGCTTATAAGGAGCGTGTCTTCATGCAGACAGGTAACGCAGACAGAATCCTCGCCCGTTGGGTAGAGAAGACTTTGGTACCTGGATTGAGTTCTGCGAAAGCAACCTTGAACAACATGACAGGACAGTTGCAGACTACTGGTAAGATTGACTACGTTGGTCTTGGTGCAGGTATCTACGCAAAGCTTCACGATGCACGCATTCCGAAGGAGAATTTCATCAAGGGTGGCGAAAAGGTTTGGACTGCGCCTGACTGCAAGATCCTTACACAGATGCGCAAGATTGAGGATAAGTACCGTAACAGACACGGTGGCTACAATGGTGCTCTCGTATGGAAGATGACAAAGAAGACGTACCAGGAAACATTCTTGCAGAACCAGGAGGTTCGCGACTTGTATGTTACATGGTGCAAGGCGAACTACATTGCTTACGTCGAGGGTATGCCTATCACAAACGAGCAGTTCTTGAAGTCCATTGCGGATATTCAGGGTATTTCTCCGATTGAGATTGTCACGGAAAAGGAGCGCAACAAGACACGTGCCACAGATACATTCGTACAGGGTTGGAAGGACAACATTGTCGTTCTCCGTCCGGCAGGCGATGCTGTAGAGTTCAAGTACACTGATATTCTTGACCGCGAGATGTATACAAAGTATGGTGCCAAGTCTATCGACTGCACCTTCGCAACAATGCTCAGCGGTTTGGTTGTGGCTATGAACACCACGACAGACAACGGTCGCCTGCAGGAGTGGCATACAGACGTGATGATGTCTGCAACCCCTGCCCTTCTCTCATTCACCAACCACGTCATAATTGACACGGCACAGGCGAACTAAACAATAAACTATAACGACAAATCCATTTATCCCTTATGGCTGTATCAAAGTTTAACATATTGAGTTACCTGAGTGGAATGACAACATTTGTATTCGACAAGGCAGTACTTGAAAGAGTTGCCATTAAATGCGGTGTCGCAGAGATTGATTCTTTTGCGGACCTCACAGAAGAAGTTGAAGACAGGTGTAAGGCGATGCTATTGGAGACAATAGTATACGGACCATACCAAACGGCATCCACAACAAATCAACATGGCGCATATACTCAAACTTTGGGAGCGCAGACCATAACATCGGCAGCATTGGAGAGCATCAAAACTGAACTCCGTAGATTGTATAACAAATACGGCGAGGAGGACAAACTTAATGCTCTTGATGCTACCAATGGGGAAATGACTTGGATAAACGAGAGCGACTGCTAATGTTTACAGATAGAAATGCCCTGGAAGAATATGCCTACAAAGGTGTGTTCTACAAAAAGGAAACAAACATCCCTACAGATGGGAACCTTCTTGAAGGCGACAGCGAATTTGAGACTATAATACTTGCAACAGAATGCGATATTCAGGAAACGAATAAGCTGTTTACATCGGGAGTAATCACAATGGGATATACTGTATACTTCCCGACACCGACGGAGAACGGGGAAGAAAGAATCCCCGACTGCCTAAAGCCTGGAATTAGATTCCGTGGAGATATGTACGGCATGGCAGTGGAAGGAATGGTAATCGGCGTTTACCCTACTCAGATGCATGGATGTGTGGCTTACATTAAAGGAACTGATATTTAAAGGATATGACAGAGAGAATATACAAAAGATTGTCCCGTATTGAGAATTTCTTTTCAATGCTATTGGCTCAGAAGAAGCTTTCTGATAATATTATTGTCGGAGAGCTGCCACCAACCACAAGCAAAGAATGGGATGATTTCGTAAACGTAGATGTAGGACAACAGGAAGACATGGGTGCCTATTCTACCGGTTACGCAAACATATATCTCTATGCAAGACCTAAAGGTTATCCGCTAAAGAAGAACGTAAAAGGCCTCGACAGAATGGAGGGTATTCTTGATGAAATAATCGAGAACTCGAATAACGAACATTACGTCATTCAGGAACTTTACAGAGATAGCGGTTACGACTCGAACAGGCAGTTCCATTTTGACATGATCGCAGTGTCAGTTATAGTTAGATAAAAAACCAAAACAATAACAAACATTTAAACTTTAAGACTTATGGCAGTAACAAAAACAGGCACAAAAGCTTTTAAGCTTATCAAGCCAAAGTATATTGTAGCAACCCTTTTTACAGGTAAAGAAACTGACGACACCCCAATGGGAGATACCTTCATTCTCGAAGACATCGTTCGTGATACAACCTCGGTTTCTCAGGATGAGAACGAAACAACGGATGTTGAGCGTGAAACCTCTGATACTCCTATCATATCTTTGGTGACGCTCGGAAAGTGGAAGTTGGCTTCTGAGCTTGCGGACCTCAACGGTAGCGTTCTTGCGGCTCTCTGTGGCTTTACTTACGATGAAAAAGCTAAGAAGGCGTATGCTCCATCCGGCTACGAGCAGCGTTACGCAAAGTTCTCGATTGCATATACGAACCCAAAGGATGCAACAAAGCTTTCCGCTTTCGTGTTGCCAAAGGTTCAGCTTGATTCAAGACTTACCATTGAGTCACTGAACAGCAACTTGGGACGTATCGCTATCGGCGGTACAGCACAGCTTGTCAGCGTGAAGGTTCCTGACGGAAGCGTAGGTTCTACCACAAAGGATATTTCCACTCCTTTCTGGACAGAAGAGGAATACACCTTGCCTACAGCATAGTATTTCTTATCATTTCTCACTATATATACTTCAAGGGGCGGCGGCTTATTATGTCGCTTGCCCCTTTTAAATTAAAGACGGATGGGTAAAATATATGACAATATCATCAATAATATTCTCAACAGCCTTGAAGAGGATGCAATACGTATTCTTCAAGAATGCGTAAACGAGCGAGAATACCAACACCAAACCAAAAACCTCTACGACTCTTATGGGTATGGTATATACATCAAAGGAAAATTAAAGCGTATCGGGTATTTGTCGGCATCGCCACAGGCATCAAAAGCAAAGAAGTGGTACGGCAAGACAATAAAAGGTCGCTCTGAGATAAACAAATACCTCCGTAACGGATATTCTGCCGGAAGCGGTATAGAGTTAGCGGTGGTTGCCGCGATGCCTTATACAAGAATCCTTGAAACAGGAGGCGGTAATCTTCACAGGTCATATAAAGTCATATCCATGTCTTTTCAGAAACTAAACAAAATAGCGAGTAAATATAACGGTAGTGTAAAAATAATAAAATAAGATATGGCAATATACAGAGTTAAAAAGGGCGAAGTCCAAAAACAAGCCACGGAAAAAGAGAATGAAATAATCACTCCTCAGTCTCCCATTTCCGATGAAGCTATGGCTCGTCTTGCACAGATTATGAACGATTCTCCAGCTATTGTAAAACTGGGTGGCACAGAATGGAAAATTCGTGCATTAAAACCTGGCACACAATGGATGATAGCAGAGGAAGCCTGCAATATTATCAAAAAAGAGAAACTGTCAATGGGGGATGTCATAAAGGAGTTTTCCACCAACATTCCTTCCGTAGCAAAGGTTATCACATTAGCCTTACTTAATGATAAAAACAAGATCCAGGGGAAGGAATACCAACAGGTCTACGACCAGCTTCTATGGGGTGACTACGATATAAAAGACTGGGCTACATTATTGGTGGAAATCCTAAACCTCATTGACGTGGATTTTTTTTTCGCGAGTACCAATGTCATACAGACCATCCGCAGTCAGGCTCTGACGAGAAAGACACAAGCAGCAGAATTGTGCCGGCAAGAACAGAATACGGCCAGATGATAGACTTTCTAAGAGCTAACACTTGGTGCTCGCAAGAAGAATACAAATGGAGGATGACAGTACCGCAGATAAGACTTGCATCGATAGACTTCACCCATATCGAATATCCGTCCGACTCAGAGAAAAAAAATGACAAACTTAAAGATGCAACGGTATTAGACGATGCTAATCTCAATGACCTCGGAATACCAATTCTATAATTATAAAAAATAGTATTATGGGAGACCTTACAATAGGTAGTGCGCTTGTCATTGATGATAAGACACTCGCAAAGATTCAGGAAATAGACAATAGAATCAAGAATATACAGACAACGGCAGATGCTACGGCAAAAGGGGTTTCAAAATCCTTTTCTGACATGGCTAATGGAGTTAACCCGTTTATTACAGCTCTTGATAGCGTCATTGCAAAACTAAACACCATCCAAACCTCCGCTTCAAACGCCGGTAGTGGACTTAACAATATCGCTTCCGGTACAAGCAATATCGGTGCAGGCGCTTCACAGGCAACGCAGGGCATCATTGACTTGGTTAATCGTCTGTCGCAAGTGGGCGGCAAAGGCTCAAGTAGCATCATGCAGGCTGTCTTGGCTTTTCAAAGATTACAAGAATCAACAAAGGGTGCAAGTGGGATGAATATCGCACAGCTAAAAGAAGAAATCAGTACGATTAACAAAATGTTGAACGATGTAAGCTATAACCTTACCAAGGTAGACCAAGATGGGTTAATAAAACGCAAGAAAACCTTACAAGACGAGCTGAAATACCAACAGCAAATGTGCGAGGAACGTGTCGTCGCTTTCCAAAAGGCTCTTGATAGAATGTCCAGTGCCGAGCAATCTTACAATAACAAACAAAAGAGATTGTATAATGACAGAGCAAAAGACTATCAAAACAAGAACTACAAATCTAACACGACTTATCAGGGCGCATTAGATTTCTCTACTACAGCGAATACACTTAACAGGCAAGTGCGCGCCATTGAATATTTGAAAGAGGCTCGCATGAAGTTATCTACAACAGATGTAGATTATAAACGCAAGTTGGAAACTCTTAACGCAGCAATATCCGAACACAATAAAAAACTTAAAGAAGCAGGGATTAGCACAAGACAGCTTGGCGAGAAAACATCTTATCTTGCAGGCTATCTGACTCGCTTGGCGCAGCGTACAGCAGTAGTATTCTCTCTTGGTGCAGCAAAAAACTTTGTGGGACAAATCGCAGAAGTACGAGGACAATTTGAGTTGTCACAGCGTTCACTTGAAGCCATTCTGCGAAACAAACCAAAAGCAGATGAAATATTCAATAAGACTGTAGAGCTTGCCATTAAGTCACCATTCCGCATTAAGGATTTGGTAGACTACACAAGACAGCTTTCTGCATACCGAATAGAGTCAAGTAAATTGTACGACACGACGAAGCGACTTGCGGATGTTTCGGCAGGGTTGGGTGTTGATATGGGTAGACTTATCCTCGCATACGGACAGGTCAAGGCAGCCGCATACCTTCGCGGTTCTGAGGTCCGCCAGTTCACCGAGGCAGGAGTTAATATGTATGGAGAGCTTCAAGAGTACTTCAAGGAGGTTAAAGGTGAAGCGTATACTACTGCACAGATTGTAGATATGATCTCCAAGCGTATGGTTAAGTTTGAGGACGTTGAGGCGGTATTTCAAAGAATGACAGATAAGGGTGGTATGTTCTACAATATGCAAGAAGTACAGGCTAACACTCTTTATGGTATGATACAAAAGATGCATGATGCTTTTGACATAATGTTAAATGATATTGGAAAAGCAAACGAAGACACATTTAAGGGTTCGATACAATTTGCTACCGATATGTTAAAACATTGGGAGGCGATATCAAACGCAGGAAAAGCGCTGCTTTCTATTATAATTGCAATAAATGTCCACTCTATACTTATGCAAACAAGCTTGGCTAAATCGATAATAATTGACCAGGCTATGGTCGGAAAATGGCAAGCATTTCTGAATATATTTAAAACAATGCCAACTACAATATCACAAGGCTTTACTAAAGCCAAGAATGCTATTGTTGCGGCAAGTGGTGCTATAAAGGCGGCACTCGGAGGCATTGCTTTATATACAGTCATTCAAACTGTTCTAAATTATAGAGACGCTTTAAATGAATGCGAAAAAGCCATTAACAAGTCTCACGAGACTACAGTTAAAACATTAGGGAAAATAGCAGAACTTTCTCTGAAATATAAAGAGTTGTCTGAAAACGTTACTGACGCAGCAAATGCACAAAACGCATCAGATAACAACAACACTAAGACCATTGACGAAAAACGAAAAACATTACAAAAACTCACCGAGTATGCCAATCGAGAAGGTTTAAATATTAAGCTTAATATAGATACACTTAACGAAGCCCAACTTGATGAACAGTTCAAAATAGTTGAAAAAAAATATCGCGATTTCGCATTTGAACTTGATGCGATAATGGAACGTGCTGCCCAAAGTGATAAAAAAGGTTGGTGGTGGGGAATATCTGGTATCACCGAAGGGTTGCAAGAATACAAGACTGCATCCATTGATATTATATCACAAACCAATAAGATTGAACAAGCAATGGCACTAATAACATCTAATTATAAAGATGCCAATAAGTACACGAAACAATACTTTGATACCTTGCGAAATGGGCGTAACGAAGGCGAGGAAGATATTGACTATCTTGTACGAATGAATAATGCTTGGAAAAATTTAGAAGCTTACTATTCTAAAAATAGTATGATTCTTCCAAAGTGGCTCATCGAAGGACAAAGCTATATGAGAGACTTGTCTGGTAGTTTTGAAGACTTAGATTCAGCAATAGCACAAACCAAGGAGAATTTTAAAAATGTATTCGTTGGGAAGGGTGGTGTAGATGAATTTAAGAAGAAATACCAAAACAATCCTCTTAAACTCAAAGCAGAAATAGACGGATATGCAGCAGATAAAAGCCTTTCTGATACAGAAAAACGTTTGCTCTATTGGATAGCAACACACGAATATAAAATTAAATTTCAAGCTGATGAAAAATCAGTTGAAAATACTATAGATTATGTTGATGAAACGATACAAAGTTTTATAGACGGAAAACATTATAAGATAAAGATAGATGCAGATAACATTTCAGACCCTTTAAAAAAATGGAGTGATTATTTTGACAACCTGGAAAAGGAACAAAAATCGCTTAAAGAAACAGAAGAATGGATGAATCGCATTATCGCAAAAGGTAAGGGTAAAAAGAAAGGCCTGTTCGTGTTTGATCAAAGCGAGTTTAAAGACGACGAGCTTGCTTTGATGGGTATCCGGAAAAAGCCGAAAACAAACTTTGCCCAATGGGGTAAGGAACAGGGTAATGAAATTTCTATAACAGCAGAGCAATTAAAAAAGTTAGCACAAGCGAAGCTCGGAGCAGTCGGAGATGTCTTTAATGAATGGAATTGGGAAACCAAGAACGATAAAAAAGATGCACGAAAGAATAAGAATGCTGCCGAAAAAGCACAACGTGACATCCTCCAGGAGCGAATATCACTTCTGAAAGACATGAACGCCAAATATGACGAGTTGATAAAGACAGAAACAAAGGAAACAGCACTGTCGAAAACCCGTAATTACTTCAAGGAGGCAGCGCAGAATGTAGGGTGGAAAGTGGAAGATATTCTGCCAAGCGATAAGGATGTAGTAAAGAAAATCAGAGAACTTGCAAATACCACGAAGGATATTAGCAAGAAGGGCAACTATCTCCGTATGGCAGCAGACATCGAGCTTAAAGTATCGCAAAAAGAATACGACAAGTTTAAAGAGGACGTTTCTCGAAATGTCGAAAACCTGTTCTCAGAACTTAGCCTATACAAAAAACTAAAGGGCGAAGGTCTGTCTGATGGCATTATTCAAAACATCTTCGGAGATATAACTACATCATTTGACGACCTACAGAAACGCATAGACGACGAATTTAATAAATATATCACACGTGCCTACGAGGAAAAATACGGAAAAGATTACAATAAGTGGGGACAGAAGGTAATTGACGACTATAATAACGAATTGGAGCATACAGCTACATATATCCATAAATACGGAGATGATGTAAGCAAGGCGTACAATGACAAAATGCAGGAGGTAAACAAGAAGATTAAACAGGACTCCATTGACACCTTCTCAGAGCTTACAAAAGCTTACAAAACGCAACTTTCAGACCAGTTACAGCTTGATAAGTGGTACATAGAAGAAAAAAACAAGCTTGAAACAAATAAGGATCTTGCCAAAGATCCCGAGTTGAAGAAGCAGTACTCTGAAAATCTTGACAAGATGTATCGCAAGAGGTCTGACGAAAATACATGGAAAGATTTTCAGAACTCTGATATGTATGTGCGGCTGTTCGATAACCTGGAACAGGTATCAAATAAGGCTCTTGATGCTATGGCGGAGCGTTTGCAGCAACTCCGTGACAATCTGAAAGACCTAAGCCCGACAGAACTCAAAGCTGTTGTAGACCAACTTAATCAGGTCAACGAAGTACGGAATAGCAGAAACCCGTTTAAAGCATTCACCAGTGGGCTGAAAGAAATGGCCGCTGCATCGAAAGAGCTAAAGAAATTGGGCGGCGTAGAGAAATACGTTAAGCTTAATACCGAACGAGCCGACACAAAAGACCAACTTGAAATATGGAACGAACAAGTTGAAGCCTTACAGCAGCAATATGACCAACAGAAGAAAATTTATGGTGCAGCGAATGGCATCACAAAGAACACCAAACTACACCTTACTTTAAGCAAAGAGGTAAGAGATGAACTCAAAAAACAACTCAAACTTACAGATGAACAAATTGCCAAACTTGGCAATGTAATGACCGCCGAGGAAAAAGCGAAGGCAAAGTTCTCCAAATCTGTAACGGATATTACGAGCATTGTATCAACAATGACAACTGCCTTTAGTGGCCTGTTTGAAGCTCTCGGTGGTTCGAATGCAAAACTTGAAAACACGTTAAATATCGTTGACAACATCGGGCAAGCTGTCGCTTCTTTTTATAAGAAAGATTGGGCAGGAATGACAGCAGGTGCTATGGGTGCCATTACAGGTGTCGTCAAGCTCTTTACGGACGAAAGCGATATAGATGCAGAAATAGAACGCCAAGAACGCGCGATTAATGCTTTGCAACACGCTTACCAAAAACTCAAAAAGAGTCTTGACGACGCCTTTGATATACAAAGTCTCCAGGAATATAACTCAAAATCCGTTGAAGCTCTTGAAGACCAAAAGAAAGCTTATGTCGCCATGATAAAAGCAGAAGAAGGACGCAAAAATCCTGACGATGCCAAAATACAGCAATGGCGGCAGCAGATTGAAGACATTGACGACACAATCAAAGAGTTAGGAGAATCCCTTACAGAATCCCTCGGTGGCTTTGGTTCGCAGGCAAACTACAAGTCGGCAGCAGAAGCATTTGCGGATGCATGGGTTGAAGCTTTCAATGAAGGAAGTGATGCCCTTGAAGCTCTTGATGAAAAATTCGATGAGTACATCAAGAATATGGTAAAGAAGCAGATTGTCGCGCGTGCGGCAGAGAGATTTATCCAGCCGGTATTGGAAGCTTTCGACAAAGCGGTAGAAGAAGGTAGTGAAGGTGGCAATAATGGTCTTGAAGTTACAAGCAGGGAGATAGAAAAAATCAAAAGCTTATGGGCAACAAACAAAGAAGGCTTCAATGAGTATGCAAAGAGTCTGATGGATATATTGGGTATAACATCAAAAGGTAGTTCTACTCTCTCGAACCTTCAACAGGGTATTCAGTCCGTTACGGAAGCGACAGCACAAGCTTTGGAGTCCATTCTAAACTCTATGAGATTTTATCTGGCGCAGCAGCAGTCGGATGTTAGGGCTATACGTGATATACTTATAGAAAGACTCGGGCAGTCGGTTGCATCTGTAGCACAAGGTTCTTCAAATTCCCCTGTTCTCATTGAACTCCGCTTACAGACAACCATTCTTACCGATATTCGAGACACATTATCAAGTTGTGTCAAGAGTGGGCATAAACTAAGCGGTAAGGGCTTGAAGGTGTTTATGAACTAACACGGACCATACAAGTCCAACACAATAACCAATACCATTAGCCGCCACGCCTTTGTGCATGGTGGCTAATATTGCTCTTGCCTTATCGTTTGGAGATGTAATATTCCCCCAAATCTTCCCTATGTCACTTTCTGTCCTCATAAACATCGCAAATATAAGTTACACTATTGTTTCCGCCACCTTTGTAGATGGTAGAACACAGGCAAATCGCCTTATCTTGCCCCCCCGAATCTGTTTGGATATATTTTCTATTTGGTGTATTGCTATCATATCTCTCTTAATTCTAAAACAAACGGACGTAAATCAAACCCTCCAATCCCGTGTGAGTAAAAAGCCGTTAATGTACCTATCTTCGCACGGGGGGGGTATGAATGACTATTGACTTGTATAAAGTCGGATAAAAGACTAATCTATGTTTCATATATCTCCAGTAAATAATTTATCTGACCTCCCGACATTACAGAACTCGTTTTATGGTCAGGACGGCATGAGAAAGCCATAAGATTGTGCCGTGTGCCGAACTTTCGTTCCCCACAAGCATACTCACCCCATACTTTCCTGCCAAGTTCTGTTCTATATTGATTAAGTATCCTGCATCTCATATAGCTCTAATATTTTACTGCAACTATCCATTTGTAAGCATATACCCCCCATAAATAGAGTAGAATCTATGCTGCTGACGAGGACTTTTCCCAAACTCTCTTGTCGCATTTATCTGCTTAGGCTTTACCATATACTATTAATAACATATTATCTTTTGCCACGGACGTAAGAGAGGACGTTTTTCGCCCTCTAAGCTCGATTTTCTGAACATGTGGAGAATTATACCAATCTCCTGATGAACGTCCTCTAATGGCAACTATTTCACTCCTCATAGAACTCTATTAACATTGGGTATAACTGATGTTGGGAATAATACTTTCGTATATCTGCGCAAATGCACGAACTCTTACCCCCCCGATTTTTATAGGCTTACTATAAGCCACACCAACAAGTCTGTTTTGTCTCATATATAATCAGTATACAATCGCATTGCGAGTTATTACCGGCACCATGCGCCCCGACACATAACGCCTGGGATTTATGCCCCCCCACAATAACACCTTTACGGTTAATCTTTACCTTTCTCATAGACATCTATCACCCCTGAATGTTGTCTGTGTCCCGGAACATACCACCAATCTTTATATCTTGTATTCAAAGCTGTTGATTTGTCCGTGGGGGGGGTGGTAATTCCGCACCCCATACTAAACAATCTCTTTGTTCTCATTATACAAATCTTGAAGTCTTCTCTTTTCAGACTCATAGCCCATCTCGGCTATTTCACGTTTCTCTTTGTCTGTAAGGTAAGAATATTCATCGGATGAATCAATGTACCCAATAAGTTCTTTTACGCTTACCTGTGGTTCCAAAAGATAATCTTTGAGCTTTCTCTTGTCTGTTTTCTGCATAAGCTGCATGACAGTTGTATCTTTGAGGTAATACTTCTCGTCCGCTTCTTCCTGGAGAATATCTTTGATGACAAGTCCTCTGTCTTCCGGCTGCGGAATATCCACCATAAGGGGCGGCCAGGCAAATGGATCATCTTCGTCGTAAAATAAATTCTCACCGCTAACAGGTTTTGTCTTTATATTAGTCCAATAGATGCGTCTCCTGTTCTGGGCGGACACTAAAGCAGAATTAATATGCACACCACGAACACCGATAGCGTGAGAAAGGCATCTTTCCCACTTCTCAAGCATCTTGACGTTTTCAAGGAAGAAATAAATATCCGGATTATATTTGCGTAACTCGGTAAGCACTCGCATATACTCCCAAAAGAGATAAGACTGGCCTTCAAACTGAAAGCCCTGTGATTTTAGTTCAAGATAACGTGCAAGGGTATAAATTTCCTCACCACTCTTTGTACTCATGCCTTTCATCTTGCCGGAGAACGAAAAACTCTGACAGGGACTGCCGCCTATAAGTATATCCGGCACGCCATATTTTTCAACAATTTCATCTACATTCAAATCTGTAACACTACCCAACTGGATAGTATTCGGGAAATTGTGTTGCGTATTGGCAATGGCGTACTTGTCTATCTCAGATGCAAGATAGGTCGTAACATTTGCTCCTATGCCACGTAAGGAAATTTGCCCCCCTGAAATCCCGTCAAACAACGATAACACTTTGAGGTTGCTCAGCTTGTCTTTGGGAATAAAACTAAAGATATGCTTAATAGTTTCAATATTCCATCCGTTACCAAGCCCCTTATACTGCTGCGTTTCACTTGTTACAAACTTATAATCTTGCGGCATGGTCTGCAATTCTGCACACTCCTTTGGTGTCAAGCGTCTTATGGCGGCAACATATTTAATGCCACCTGCTTCAAATTCCACACCTTGCTTGTTTTCCGGCATACGCTGCTGAAAATCTTTCAGTTGTTTCTCTTTTGCCTTGCAGTAAATATCCTGCGCAATCTCTTTCTTATCCATAAAGCTCTAATATTAAATTATCCCGTGTAAAAGTGTTGACAGTACCGCATTTTCTGTCAGGCCTGCAGGAATATGAACGCATGGATGAACGGTTACACCATTCGTTTCTCATTCCATTATCATATACTTTCCTATGCAACTTTCCTAACTCGTTACGATACTTATTTAATACTACTCCTTTCTCCATTGGCTTTCTTTTATATCCACCCTGTTTACCTTGAGTGATGTAGCACACTCCGTAACTGCACGTTTGCTTTCTCCGTAAACGAATAAGTCTATCGAGCCTCCATAACAGCTAAATGTCAAACTACCCCCATTGCCACAAACATAAACCTTCCCGATAAATCCGTATGGAACAATAACATTTGCCTCACCACCAACAATAATCGTAATAGTACTTCTAAGTTTTATTACACCATGAGGTTTTACATAAAGCTCGCTTGTGTAACCGTCTTTTTTGCGCTGATAGTGACCATTAATAAAGTCAGGGAACTCTCGTAGAATGAACTCAGGTGAAACACCCCAACCGAATGTCATTGCGTCTGCAAGAAATTCAACCCCATTACTATCAAGAACGAGGTCTATAAGCTCTTTTTTGTCCTTACAGCTATCCCACTTGTCTTTATATTTTTCGCACAGCCCCAACAAGCACGCCTTGCGTTTCAACTCCAATATTTCATTCATAGCCCTCTTTTTATTATATCTTGAACCCTTATCATGTAGGATATGTATTCATTATCGTAACCGGCAAACATCCTTGCTTTCTTCACACAACGTATAACGCTTCTTTGTGTTATACCTGTGAGTTCAGAAATCTTACGATAATTAATGGCAAACTTGTCATGTAGAACATGTAGGCAAATATTTCGCGCTACAGCTCTTTTGAGAGGAATGTTGCCATTGCCATTATATAAATCGCTCTTGTCTATTCCAACAACGGAACAAACAATATCTTCAACCTTATTTTTGATATAGTCTTCATACATATCAATGCTCTTTGAAAATGTTACCTATTATCGGAGACCATTGCGTCGCATTCTCATCAAGAAAACCCTGTTCTACCAACATATCACGCATTACCTTTGGGCAGCTCGGCAAAAGGATATGTGTTGAATTTGTCTTTGGATTTATATTCTTGACCGCAAAAGCCTTTATCATCAAATGTGGAATGTCAGAATACTTGCGCTTTGTAATGTAATTCTGAATGAATGGTATAAAGATACCATCACACACCACGCCTCTTGCATCTTCTGCTCTTACGATACGGCAATCTCTGAACTTACCGAAATCAATATCTATATAATCCCCTGGATTTATCCATCCCATAATTAAGCCTCCTTTTCTTTATTTAGTGTTTCACTAACCTGTTCGCTAATTATAACCTGTTGGTCGTGTTCAAAATTCTTCTTCAGATCATCTTCGGTTTCTTCTTTCACCGTAGAATTTGCGAGATTATCCAATTCCTCTGTCTTCGCACGAAGATAATCAAGGCGTTCCTGTGTGAACTTTGCAGCAAGATCCATGTCCGTAAAGGCAATAAGCGGATGGGTCAAATTCGCCTCCGTCATTATAATCTCAGAGTCAAGAATATCTGCGTAAGTTACATCTGTACCTGGAAAAATATCATTCTCGTGTCCCTTTGTATTCTTTTTCATTTCAATGAGATTACACAACCATAGGTAAAGTGTTGCGTCTTTCGCTTCACCATTGAGATTTAACGCCCAAGCCTTGCAGTGTATCTCCAATCCGGTATAAGTATGGAAAATCGCCTTGTCTTTCAGTATTGCTACCAAAAAACGGCCAAAATCCGCAATACTCTTTACATCCTCCTTTTTAACGCCAAGAATTTTATACAATCCGGCATTATTATCTATACTTTTCTTTTTTGCTATCCTTGCCATAATCTTTATCTTTTGATTGTTATAAATTGTTTCTCCTCCCGTATTCCGCTATCAGCAGTGCGTCACACGTAGCAAGCGTTATCTTCTTGCCGAGCTGCGGAAACAACTGCTGCGCCTTCGCCTTCAACCTGTTCTTCCACTCTGTTTTCGTGAATTTGCCACAGGTGCCGAGCTGATATGTCTTCTCCCATTTGTTCGGTGTCACATCTTCTGTCGGGATGCCCAATGCAACCAACGCCATCTGCAAATGTCCGTAACCCTTGCCGAAGTTGAACATCGCACTGCCGCCGTTGCCCGGCATGCCGCCTACCCTCTCCAATACACAGAAGCTGTCCTTAGAGTACTGTGACAGGAAATCATACAAATCACGTGGCGTTGAAGGCATCTTACACACTTCTACCACCGTTCCGTCTGTCAGGAGCACCGCAATGCCGCCGTGCTGTCCTGGATCTATACCTATATATCTTTTCATTCCTCCTCCTTTCTTTCAAGTTCCATGATAGTAAGAATGGCGTAGTTTGCAAGGTCTTTAAGACTGTCCTTCATTCCCTCGCCCTTTACCTTCGCCTCGTCCTTCATAAGCGACTTCACACGCTCCAGCTTCTCCTTCATGTGTCCGTAGGCGTATATCATGCCGCACTCCTTGAACAGATTGCTGAAGCTTGAGTCATAATCGTGATTTTTCGCCTTATAGGTATCCAGCATCTCGTCTGTGATTTTCTTGAAGCTACGAGCATCAGGCTCATTCTTCAAAACATCTATATAATCTTTCAGATAATCCAAGGTAACTTTGAGCTGACTTTGAACAATGCAACTATCCGCCAATTCTTTAATCGGTATTTGACGTTTCGCCATATTTCTCTCCTTCTTTAGTTCTGTGAAGAGCTTTCTAATATCCTTATTAAAGTATTTGTCATCAAGTGAACTTCTCATCGTGAGATACTCGCCTATCAATGCCACAGCCGTACCTTTGTCGTTTTTCTCCGGCTCTACCATCTTTCCGCAAGATTCGATATAGGAAATATTGATGAACACATTGTTTGCACTCCCAAGACACTTACAATTTGCAATACCTTTTGCCCCGATAACCTCAAACACTGGAACGCTTTTGCTCTTTATCGTTGTCTTACTCTCGCCATGATAAATGTCAGTATAATATAAGGAGGGTTTGGTATATAGTCTGAACCTCCATTCACCAAACGATGAATTATACTTCATTTCATCCTCCCTACTCTCAAATCTGTAGTTCGGCAGAGTAAATCGCAGTCCTTCTTTAATATCTTCTTTCTTAATCATAAACTATTATTTTTACTATTCAAATAAAATGCTCTAAGAGACATAACCTCTGATGGGTTGTGAAAAAGAATAATACAGAAATCACCATGTTCTTTTGTATGAACATTTCGTAAACCACATTCCTTGATAAACCCATCCTCACCAATATATGGATCAAGTATCTCACGGATTGCACTGTTAGGGCTTGGCTGAACAACAATAACACCACCAGTTTCTCGGAGTTCTTCTATTTTCTTCCACTGATCTTCGATATTTTTGCCTCCACAGAATAAATCATAGCCATAAGGTTCTGTGATTTTCCTATCAATGCCCATTCCCAAAGGAAGGTCTATTACTATAATCGATTTCATAAGCTATTCCTCCTTATCTTTAATTTCAATAAAATCACCAATCTTCAAACGAGCCTTGTTGATGCAAGACGCAATCCACCCCAGAAGGTATGCACTCGCCTCACCGCCATGCTCCATGTCAATGCCGTTTTCTATTGCATCACAAGCGTGACTGGCTTCGTGACAACAAACACTCATGGTCATTGCTTTGGTACTCTTAAACGAAACTAAGACTCCGTATCTATCATCACTCTTTCTAATAGCTTTGTCGTAAGCAAGACCATCATATCCGTCATTTGGCGGACTGCAACCGTCAAACTCCGCATTTAACAATTCGGGCAAATCCTTTCCGATATGTACCCAAGCCTTTGCGGATATATCCCATTCTCGTATTCATAATAGCCCTTCTTCGTCATATCTCATCATCTTTATGTTTTTCCCATTCTTCCTTGGTAAACGCGCACCAGTTATCACACACGTCAAGCGCAAGGACACAACCATTATCAATAGTAATAGAATAATGATTGAAGCCGGTTATGCCAACGATTACTGTAGGTGAAACACAATATGGCCTATCACGCCCCTCTGTATACGCATCAATGCCAACCTTGTATATACCCTCAACTATTGGTACTTGAAGAACATCCTTAATGTTCTCATAATTAACATCTATAGATTTCTTAAATTTCTTCATATCTCAATTATTTTATTTTAACAAAATCAACTATCTCTATTGGTGCAAGAGATTTAATCACGTGATAACCAGTTGAATCGGTATAGTTAAAGGAGTTAACTCCCCTCTCTATCCTAACATCAGAAACACGGCATGTATGGATTTTTACAACCTTCGCTTCGTCAGGATAGTGCATAACAAGGGTTACGGAATACCATACCGTATCATCTTTAATAAATCCGCCGTTCTTGTATGTTTCACTTTGCCACACAAGAAAGCCAAAGATTAAAACTACTAAGGCAAAAAGTGATAAAAAACACATTTCTGCACCCCAGACATTCAACCATTTTTTTTTGTTATAAACATGTGCCATTTTTGTGATGTATTGAAATATGAAACTTATTACACACAGAACACCTGTAAACTACAGGGGCTTTCGCCTTCAGCCTCGGGTTCTGACTCAAATACTCCCATGCCTCATCCTCACTCTCATAAGCCACCTTAGACTTCCATGACCTCGACTTCTTCGTCCAGTGTTCAGGGTCGGGAGTGAAAGGAGGTATCTTGTTTCTGTATTTTCTCGCCATATCAGTCATTCTCCCTACAAACTTGGCAATTCCTTGCCGTTTGGAGTAAACAAAAACTGCGATGCATTCGTCATACGTCCATGCTGATTTACAACCTTAGAGCGTTTTCTGTCTTTCAGCTCCTTACCCGAGTTTTCCAAGTCTTCACTTCCATCTGCCCTAAAATCTGTAGATGCTTCACGCTCCTCTACGGCGTTCTTTCTCACATCTTCTTCCAAATTCCTTAGCTGTCTATCGATAAGAATATCACGAATGATACAATTTAATTCTTCACCTGTAGCTCCTTTGAGCATCCTCCTATAGTCAACAGGGCAAGACACAACATAAAGCGCCTCTGCGGCCTTTATACGTTCTTTCTCTGACTTTATATCAAACAAGCCGTGGTCTTCAAGATACATATACGGATATACATTCTTTACTGCCATAACAGGAGATGTCCTGCCGCAGTCACAGACGATATTCAATACTCCGTGTCCGTTTCTTCTTGCAATAACATAACTCTCGTCAAGATTTCTCTTGCTGACAAGAACTATAGCTTCAACCCAAAACCCATCACCATCCTTGTGTTGTTTTGGAAGGCTGCTCACTGCGGCTTCTAAAAGCGCCTTTCTAAGAGATTCTTCTTTTATTCTCATAAACACCTAAATCCATTTTATAGCTGTTATATCCTTGTAATTCTTTTCCCATACAAACCACGCATAGCACATACAACTATTTGTCTTGTATGTAGAAAAATCGCCGTTTCTTGCGCAGTTCTGACGTTTGGAGAACACATACACAGTCTTTGGAGGATGCTGTTCAAACAGCTTTCGTCTTGCCAAGCCTTCAAGAAATGTAAGTTTCAAGAACATCGCTATCTTACCCCTATCCTTAACAAGCTCCAGGGACTTCTCTACAAACTCCTTTGCTTTGGAATACGGAGGGTTTGTTATTATGTCTCCATCCCATTTGTCTTCGCAAGTAAGAAAATCAAGGACTTCGTTATTCATCCTGTTTTCTATATCAGAATTTCTTACTTCTTTTCCGTAAGAAGCTATCCTTTTTGAAAGATGTCCTTCTCCGCAAGCTGGCTCCCATATCTTATCACAGAATTTCTCCTGTTTGAACAATGCGTCTATTGTTGCAGGGTCTGTAGCATAATAATCCCTGTATTCTCGTTTTAAAGGAGAATGATTTGAAGCCCCCATCTGTTTAAAGACAGCCTCAGATGTACCTATCCAATCTTTTGTATCACTCATTTCATACTTCCTCCCCAAGCCATTTCTCTATTGTCTTGTCTCCGGCAGAAAAAGTCCTGCCGAAAACATTCGTAAGTTTAACATCGCACTGCAAATAAGGAACCCCTTTTATCATATCTGTTTTCACGTCAGGAGCTTCAAGAGCATAAAACAATGCCTTTCTCTGTCTGTAGTTATCCTGCCACAGAAGTAGACAACCTTCAATCTTTGAATAGAACTCCGCCCACGTGTTCCCTGCATTCGCTATCCTTGTACTTAAAGGCAAGGATGTAGGAAGAGAAGGGTCAGAACCAAACACATATATAGACAAAGTACAAGATGTCTGCTCACGCCTTACTTCATCAGACATGTATATTCTCGCATCCTCACTCTCTGCGTAAGTCTCTACATACACGCTTTTGTTCTTTCCTATGGAATTAAGTCCAGACATAGACTTATAGCGTATAAACCCAAAATCATCTTCAAGGCTTAACGCAGATGCATCCATTGCAACATACTTCCCATTACTTTTCTTGTATCTCTTTATTCTAAAACCCCCTCCACTCATCTTGTAAATATTTTATCATAAACAAAGTTAGGAACAAAACAAAACATAAACAAGCTATACATATATCCCTATATATATTATTATTATTATTTAACACTTACAAGATGCATATATGTTAATTACCTTAACAATGTACGCATCTAATATATGGCTACTATATGTCTATCATATATCATCTTATAATCCCACATATAGTTAGACAATAGGGGATAAAGATGATATATGAGACATACATCGCGCCTATAGGACATATAGTGACATATATTGCTATGCAGAGTGCAACACACCGCAAAGCTAAATAATACGTTCTAAGGCGTTATCAGCGTTCTTGCCCTATAACTTACCACCAAACACACAAAACCCGCTCAAATCGAAAGAAAAGCAGTTTAAATCGGATCGTAAGGTACGTGGTGGCGTACAGAAAAAAATAAAAATAAAAAATTTTGGAAAAGGGTGGGCTTGGGGCGCTGCTGTCGTACCTGGGGGG
>ERZ1026772.529-NODE-529-length-27601-cov-16.396028_pt1 | contig 27601 bp, 45 predicted proteins | sample MGYA00380124_ERZ1026772 | MGnify/ENA primary metagenome ERZ1026772 (study PRJEB33269, sample SAMEA4719760) | human gut metagenome | biome: human-associated habitat; feature: organic feature; material: feces | place: Cameroon | collected 2013-10 ...
ATAAAGAAATAGTTACAATAAGAGAAGGTTGTAAAAAGAAAAATTATGAATGATATTATTAAGAAATATTTTGAGCTAAAAGCCAGAGATGATAATAGACCTTTTGTTCGTTTGTTGAGTATTGCTTATCAAAATAATAAGATTACTGATGATGATGCTTTATTGTTCTGTAGTAATAACTGGAAAAAGATGCATGGCTTTAAAATTGAAAGATATGGAAAAATGGATTATAGAAACAAGGGTAAGAAATACAAAGGATTTTTATGGAATGATAAAGTAAGTCTTGTTATTAACGAAAAAATAATGAGAGTAATGAAAGATTATATTGTGAACGAGAGAAATGGTGTTGGATTGAGTGAAAAGGATGTTGGAAGTAAAAAATGGGAATGGGCATTTTGGAGTGATTTACTTGGAGTTATGAGTAATGGACATGTGTAAGTAGGGTGTAATTGAATAATGTAATTGAATAATGTAATTGAATATATTTTAAGGATAGAGGCTGTGATGGCTTCTATCCTTTTTTTGTCGGGGGTTGGAAGTGAGGTTTTTTTTGATTTTTTTGAAAATTTTTTTATTTTTTATTTTTTTGAAAATTTTTTTAAATTTTTTAATTTTCGTACCCCGAAATACACGACAATATATATAAAAAATAAAAAAAGTGTAAGTAAGAAATGTAAATTCGACCTTACACAAAAACAAATTAAAAGGAGAAAATAAAAATGAAACACATCAACAAGGAAGAAAAGTTTATCATCTCTCTCATCATCATCGTTGCAATCGGTCTTGGTTGCGTAAGATTTTGCAACCATCTGGTTGAGAAAACAATTGACCAAACAATCAAAAACGCAGTTCTCGTTGAATCAAACGAGAGCGGCTACACATTAAATTTCTACGGTCAGGAATATGAGTATTCCTTCGATTAAGAAATCTCAATACAACTCGTTCTGGAAGGTTAACGAGTATAAACAAATAGCCTTTCTCCAAACAAAAGTAAAGAGACACTTCCGAACAAGTGTCTCTTTGTTTTGTAGTGCTTATTAACCTATATTAATAAGTACTTCTATCAATCTTCAGGAGGTTATAAATGTAGAAGATAATTACAATAGATTACTCTTTAAATGTTGTTACGATTCTTGTGCTAAAGAATTATAACTTCTAATAAGGTTAATCAATATATCATCAGTAAGAAAGGTGTATAGGCATCTTTCTTACTACAATGACAGTATAGCATATAAAGTTATATTTGTCAACAGATTTTCTAAAAAAGAACAAAAGGAGTTAAAGTTATGTATATCAACAACATCAACATTACTATCAGCAACAACAATAAATGGCTGGACAAGTTAGTAGACAGCTTCAATACCCCGTCCTTCACGGAGACCTTTGTGAAGGTTTACGACCGTTTCCGCAATCAGGGAGCCACAACCCTTCAGTGGAAGGCACTACGGAATATGTTCCGCGATGTTTTCTCGAAAGAAACAAAGTATATCTGGAGGGGCATCCTCACCACGATGCAGAAAACGTGTATCACCTTTCCCAACGAAAAGGATGCTATTTCTTTCCTTTGGAACGGAGATGTAGTCTCCGATAACGGCGACTACCATGAGTGGATGATTAAGAACTAATCCATTCTTTTGTCCTGAATATGACAATAAACTACTCAATTCCTAAGCATTGTAAAAGCCCAGTATCCAACTCACTAAAGAGAAAAGATACTGGGCTTCATAGAGTGCTTAGCAGAACAAATCTGCACTCAGAAAGGAGGTAAAGGTATGTAGAAGATAACCTTTATTGACTACACACTCAATGTAGTCACAATAATCATCTTAAAGAACCACAACTTCTAAGTATAAGATGATTAATCCAGAGGAGAAGAGTTACCAGTTTCTCTCCTCTTTCACTAAACATTGTTAGAATAGAGAAATATCTTCTCTATCTTATAGAGTGCTTAGTGAAGTAAACACTCTATCTTATCTGACCAATAAGATATTAATAACAAGTTAACCCCCACCCGTTAACTGGTTAAAAGAAAGGAGGAATCATGTAGAATAGTCTCAATAATAAAATGTTGATTCGGTCTATTCTGAAGTAGTACATTACTTCTGAGTATGAGTTCAATTGGTACATGAAACACCTTAGTGTTGATTAGCTGATTGAATTCTTCCAGATAGATGTATCTAAGTTAGACTTAGACTAAAGCTAATCAATTTAATAAGAGGGGTGGATTGGTCAACCACTTCTCTTATTACAATGATAAGTATAGCACATAAAGTTGTACTTGTCAAGTGTTTAATGGAAAGGAAGTAAAGAAAATGAAATTAACTAATCATGATATTTGCGATATGTTAGTTGGTATCGCAAAACCTTGGGAAGATACTGAAGTATTCGCTCAGTGGGAAGATAGAGGAGCATTTGCTCAGTCCCACTTTGGGACAGATTATTGGCTTCATGTATATGTTTCTCCTGATAGAATACTAAATGAAAACAACACAACTTATTATATAAAGTTGTATTGTCAATACACCCTATCTAAACTTAATATGATAGGTAGGCCAATCAAAGAAAAAAGAATACAAATTACTTCCAAAAAAGAATTCGAATCTTTCATTATGGAAGTGCGTTCCATCAAAGAACTGTATATTAATTAAAGAAAGGAGTAAAAGAAATGACCTACAAAGTCAAATACGTTACTTCTCTCATTACTGGTTGTGATACTATCTTCGTATCTGCCAATAATGAAGAAGAAGCAAAGAAGCTTGGTAATGAACTTCTTAATAAGAATAAGTTACCTCGTTTCTTAAATGACGGATACATCATTTGTACTCCTGTCTGAGCATTGTTAAAGCCCATCATCAATTACGATGGTGGGCTTAATAGAGTGCTTAGTGTGAATAAGCTCTCATGCGAAAACGTACTTCCTACAAAGCACGGTATTACATCGCATTACATAAGAAAGGAGGTTTCCCATGTAGAAAGTAATTTCTATAAACTATGCTTTGAATGTTGTAGTTGTAGTTGTTGTAAAAAATTATAACTTCTAAGTATATCGAGAGGGTTGTGTAGGCAATCCTTTCACTATCATAATAACACAAATAAAAATGAATGTCAAGGAAAAGACAATAAAACCAGAAAGGAACAAAAGATGTATATTACCATGAATTCCGTCGTTATGGTCGTTGTTGCTCTCAGCATTGTTATGATTGCATATGGTGTTATCATCAACATCGAAGCAATCGCTCATAGAAAGAGCATGAATCCTCGCGCCATGCTAATTATCATGGCTATCCTTGCTATTTCCACCATTATTCTTATTTGTAATATTGATTACAGTAAGAGCATCCCCGCAGAGGTCTACACCAACGAAGACGTAACTGGGGCATATAATGCTGGTTACGACAAAGGCTATGAAGAAGCCTATGCAACCACAGAGGATTGGTTCTCCAATCTTCAGAATGTAACCATCAGCGAGGATGGAACAACCATTCACATTGTTGATAGCAATGGCGAGGAATGGGTTCTGGTAAGTGACGATTATCAGAACTAACCCCTCGACCTGAGCAAGTCATTAAACTACTCAATATAACAGAAGGAGAGATATCCCCACATCTCTCCTCTGTAGTGAATAAGGGCCTACATCCTTGTTTGCTTTTATCTTCTTAAGGAGGTAAAGCAATGAAGAAGATTATTTCTGTCAACTATTCTTTAAATGTCGTTGTAGTTGTAATTTTAAAGAACTATAACTTCTAAGAAGAATAAAGCATTATACCCTTTAATAAGAGAGGTGTGTAGGCATCTCTCTTATTGCATTTATATTGTACTACACTGAAAGGATGTTGTCAAGTGCTTTATGAAAATTAAATATTACTACGATGGTCCCGTAACCAGATGGTTTAATCCATATTGTCATTACAAGGGTTACACAATGGCTTCTTATGAAAAACAGGCATTAAACAATCTCAGAGGACGCATCAAAAGAGAAAAGGGTCTCACAATGGATTCTAAGTTGGAACTTAGTTCCAAATATCTTAAGCAAGTGTAAGCATTAACAATAATTTAACAAAAGAAAGGAATCAAAGTCATGTCCAAGAAAATGAAAAACTCTGTTCGTTCCCTCACAAACAATCCCACCCATTTAGAAGCTCCATCCCTTAATAGAGCTCTTGATACCTACGGGAATCTGAACTGTCTGATTGATTCTTCTATTAAAGAAGTCATTAGATGGTGTGCAAAAAGCACTAAAGATGACACCAAAGAGAGATATGTCTTCTCTAAAAAGAACCTTGATTATGTGCTCGACCATTTAAGCACTGAGGTTCTTGTGTCTATTCAAGTCACACCTCTTGAGGATGATAATGGTAGTATCTGGTGTTGGATGCTCACCAAAATCAAAAAGAAGCGCATTTGCTTCTAACCAATTGGCTTAAGGCAAATCAAAAAACAAATTTAATACAGACTTGAAAGGAGTCAAAGTAAAATGAAAAAGATTAGTGTTATGGGTCGCAACTACACTCTTGACCAGACTTTAGCTGAAATGAATTCCTCTTGGGGTGTTAAGCATCTCTGCAAAGTCAAAAACAACTTCTGTGAAAACATCTGCAAAGGTAAGTCCTGTAAGATGTGTGATAAGTGTGAGATTGAACAGTGTTTCAATCTTTCACTTAAAGAAATCAAAGAAGGAAAACGTAAGGAGTTAATTCCTTGTGCTGAGTACTTTAATGATAGAGCCAATTATGGTGCTCGTCGTTATTATAACGGTAATGGCATCAAGACGGAGGTGTGGCATGTTTAAGATTACAAACAAATATGGGAAATCCGTAACAGTAATGATGAGAATGGAAGAACGGACTGTATTCAACAGTGAAGTTCTTTCTAACATCATTTGTGATTTTCTCAACAAAAAAGAATCCAACCCTGATTGGCTTGTGAACTCTTTCGACATCGTTGCATGTAGACCATATAAGGTTGAACGTGTTTAAACATTGTTAGAGGGATGGAAAATAACTTCCATCCCTCAATAGAGTGTTTAAGCGCCACTTATTCACTCACACACTGATTCAGCCTACAATGAATTAATGTCTTATTAAATTAGAAAGGAGTTTTGCTATGTAGAAAATCTTAGCAGTTGACTATTATTGGTCTATAATAATAGTCTTCATCATTTACAATCGTAATTAATCTCAATTAATTGCGTCACAAGTAGAGAGTGTAGGCTTTCTACTTGTGTTTATCTTAGCACACTTGATAATATCTGTCAAGTGGTAACTACAAATAATATTATTTATATTTGAAAGGAATTTAGAATCATGAAGAAGATTAATCTCACCAATATCAAGAACGAAAAGTCCGTCAGCGAAGTCCTGTTCGATGCACTTAAACCCAAAGCAATCACGAATGAACAGTCCAAAACTGTTTATGCTCTCAAGCTTTCTGTTGAAAGAGAAACTGAAAAGAGAGAAGATGGTCGTAATTGGGCTATTCGAGACATCCCTCTTTATCTTCCTGAAGTGGATTTACATTATCAGCGTGAGCCTAAAAACTATGAAGTAGCCAAAATCACTAATGACTTCAACATCAATAAAGTCGAAATCAAAGCAGCTTCTATTCGCAAGGTTGGTAATACTTGGCATCTGTTTCTTATGGATGGTGCTCATACTTTAAGTGCTTTGCTCTATATGCAGAGCAAAGGTTTCCCCATTTATGCTATTACTTGTAAGACGTTTATCAATCTTACTCTGGAAGAAGAAGCAGATTTATTTGCTACTCAGAACGAAGGTAGAACTAATCTTCGTGGCTATGAAAGATACAAAGCTGAACTTTGTGCTAAAAAGCCTACAGCAGTAATTATCAATCAGGTCACGAAAGAGTTCGGTCTAACTGTTAAGACCAATCGTAATAGCACTATCAATCGTTACAATAACATCAATGCAGTCGAAGAACTGTATCGTATTGTTAAGCGTGATGGTGAAAACGCTCTCCGCTTTGTGTTTGCTGTCCTTCAGGGGACTGGTTGGAAGGATGATATGGTTTATACTCAGCGTATGTTAGCAGGAATTTCTGCTTGTTACAAGCACTGTGAAGATACCAAAGCATTCAACTATTTCCTTTTGAATCTTAAGCAGTATAAGAGCTGTGATGAGTTTGTTCGTGTTGCTCAGGATAAAATTGAAGAACACGAAGGTCATCCCGCTGAGAAGATTCGTGATTATCTTCTTACTTACATGGTTTACAAGAAGTAAAAGAAAGAGACTGATAGCCACTAACTACCAGTCTCATTTAAGACACCAGACTCCTGTAAAGTCTGTTTACATAATTACTCACGAAAGGAGCGTATAATATGAAGAAACTTCTTTATGTTGATATGATTGCATAGGTTTTTGCAATCAGAGTCCTCTATAACCGCAATTAATAAGAGGAAAGTATAACATGAACAACACTCATCAAGTAAAAGTTACAGGCTACCTTGCTTGATGAGTGTAATATAACACAAACAACAACACTTGTCAAGTATTTTATGAAATTTCTTTTAAATACTTGACATCATTAAGAAAGGAAAGTATAATATGAATAACAATTTTAATTATGTCCTTGTTGCCAGTGATGGAGTCAACTTCTATCCTGTTTATTCTTCCAATCACAAAACAGTTGTGGAGAATGTTATGTGGGCTGTGTGTATTCAGGAAGATGGCTTCAACAAGATTAATAAAGAGAAATTGAAAGAGTTTCTCATGCTGAACAGAATTAAACTTGTTGACCAGTTAGAAGACAATGGTATACCTTCATCTCCTGATTGGAGAATCAGCCCTTCTCATCTCTTAAAAGAACTTGAGAAGAATTGGGATGGTTGGAATATGTTTCTGTTAACTGTCCCTGCTTTAAACTTCTAAAGGTTGATAGAGTGCAGGATTGAAATATATCCTGCACTTCAATGAGCCTTTAAGCTCAAAATAAATTACGTCAGGTTCAAGACGTTAAAACCAGAAAGGAGCCTACTATGGCTAACATCAACATCAACACCAAGAAGTCCCTCAATCGCGTTCAGCTCATGAAGGAAAACAACACCAATCTTGAGTATCTGTACATCGACGGAATCAAGTGCGGTTGCATGGGTTCTGTCAATGACCGCGACCGTGAAGCTGGTCTTGCTGTTATTCAGCGTATTGTTGATAACAGCGATAAGACTGGTATGGCTCTCGTTATGGAGGTCATGGCTCAGGTTCAGTTTGAGTCCTCTATGAATGAGAAGGAAATCAACCCTGATGAAGTTCTCGAAGTCAAGGTTAATGGTATCACCTATCCTTGTGTTCTCAGTTATGAGAAGAAGGCTTTGTTTGATGAAGCTGGTGAGGAAATCTGCAATACTCGTGACATCGACTGTGAGCTTGATGAGCGGGCTCTTAAGGCTCTCCTTGAAGCTCGTGCTGTTAATGCAATTCGTAACGACAATGAAAGCAAGTACAACACTTGCGATGATGAAGATGAAGATGAGGATTGTGAGAACGATTGGGAGTAATTCTTAATCAATTATCTATAAATTCTCATCAGATTAACAACAAAACAGGAGAGGGTTGAAATATACCCTCTCCACTTTAAGAAAGGAATTTAAGATGAAAAATAATAATAACAATAATACTTCTATCTATGGTATCATTGATACTATTCTTATCATGGCAACAATCATCATGGCTATCCTCAAATATATTGCAGGATATGATATTCCCACAATGGTTGTATTTACACCTTTGATTGCTATTGCAATCTTGTTTGGTGTTCATCTAGTTACCTTACTTATTGCAATGATAGTTATTGCTGTTATTGATAATCATGAAGCAAACAAAAGATGGCACAACTTTAATCATCCTTTTGAAAGCTCTCGTAGACTTTATTGGAATCCAGAAACAAAACAAATGGAAGGAGTTGAACCCATGCCTGAGTACGATAAATGGAAAAATGAAGAATAATTCAACCAACACAACCAACTAAATCTAAAATCGAAAGGAAATTCAGAAAATGAAGACCACTTACATTGACAACATTCCCAATGAAATCATCGAAAAGAACAAAGCTACAATTAAGAAGTTTTTATCTACCAACAATGCTTTTACTCCCTGTCGAGACAGTTGCCCTGATATTACTGTCTATTGGCAACAGAAAGCAAATGGTAAAGCTTTTCATCTGCTTGAAGGTAAGTACGAAATTGTTCCTCCCAATGCCATGAATCAAATTGTAACTGTTAGTGAATATCGCAAGAGAATTACTAATCATTACAATGCAAGCAACGTAGAATCTAAGCGTATTGTTGTTTGTTCAGGAAAAGAAGCAAGAGTTGCTTATGCCAAATACTATCCTGAATTCGAAATGCTTGAGTTTGGTGTAATGACAATCAATATTAGAAAGATTCCTGAAGAAAAAAGAAACTATTTCTTTGTTAGCCGTTATTTTCTCTTTGGGAATTGTCCTTCACCTTTTGATGTTAACGGTAACATCGTATTTGAATCTAAAGGAGGTAAATTCTACAGTTTAGGCTTGGTTGATTATCTCAACCACGACTTACGCAAAGCAATTGTTCATTCCTATTTCTCTAACGCAGTTGAGGAATTCACAAAACGAGAATGCTCTCCCAAGGTAAGATGGACTAAATGGACTCCTTACACATTCTCAGACTATTACAAAATGATGTATCCTCGCACTGTTTCCAAATCATCGGCGGATATTTCTAAGCTTGTTAATAGTCTTCCAATTATTAACCTTGACGAACTTCGCAAGGAATTTCCCAAAGTAGCCGTTGATGTCAAAAACAGTTGGAACAATGAATATCACACTGAATATCAGGATACAATTTGGACTTTCAATATCCTGAGTAATAATTACTGTGTTATTCGTCAGTTCGGTGGATATTTACAGTTTACAGAACAGACTCGCATTCTTATTGATAACAAAGGAAAAGTAACAATCTTTGAACCAGCTCCTCTACTTGATGGAGATACAGTTTTTAGAGTCTCAAGTTCTGTAAATGTTGGTATTCCAAGTGACAGAGTTTGTTTCTTCAAGGGCTTTGAAGATATGTTCAAATTTAAGAGATTGTTTTACATTTCTTCTATTATCAACGACAATGAGATTATGACTAACGTAAAGTCTGCAATCTCTAAAATTATCTATACTCTCAGATATCCGTTTATCGAACAGTTTTATAAAGCAGGATACAAATACATTGCCAATCATCTCATGAGTGCCACTGCAAAATCTGATATCAAATGGCTTTTTGGGTTCGAAAAATATTCTGAAACTGCAAATATTTACGAACTCAGTGGTATGAACAAGCATCAGCTTAAGTTGGTGGATGAAATGTTCGAGGAAAAGAGGAAGAATCCTAATAATCCCACTATTATTTACACTGGTCTGACCGTTACTCCTCGTCAAGTAATTGAAACTGTTCGTTTTGTCTCTGGAGTTAAGAATCTTTCCTCTCTTACCGATAAAGATTCTGATTTCTATTTTGGTATGGCAAAAGAAATCAACCGTACTTGTTTTGACTATCATGATTTGTTGTATTTTGTTGGTACGGATAATTTTGTATATACCTGTTGTAAAGATAGAAGCAGAATAAACAAAGATAAATGGTGTTATATGGACAGAATGCGTCATACTCAACCAGCAACTTCTGAACAAACTGAAAGAGATAGAAAAAATCTTCTTAAACTTATACGTCTTCAGGAAAGGGCTAATAAGAAAGGTCTTAATGAAGATGTGTTCAGAATTTTCCTTGATGCTCTCAATCTGTTCAAGCAAATCTCTAACACCAATCGTTCTGACATTGATTTGTATTCTTGCAAGGATGTGAATGAGCTTCATCGTTATCATAATATGCTGATTGAAATCAACATTGTTGATAAAGAAGAAAGAACAAAGGAAGAACAGGAAAGACTGAACAAATTAGCAGCTAAACTTTATGACCAGCGTAAAGAAAAGTTTGAGTATGCTGATGATAATTTCTCTATCGTTGTTCCTGAAGAGATGAATAAGATTACGAAGGAAGGTGTGTATCTACATCATTGTGTTGGTGGTTATGTTAATCGTGTTGCAGAAGGTAGAACAAATATTCTATTCTTAAGAAAGAATGACGATATTGAAATTCCTTTCTTTACGATTGAAGTCAGTAACAGTAATGAAATCATTCAGATTCATGGTCTTTACAATCGCTGGCTTGGTAATGAACCTGAAGCAGTCAAGTTTGTAATCAACTGGATTCGTGAAAAGGGAATTAGATGTCCTGTCAACATTATACTCAACAAAGGTCAAGGTTACAGTGCCAGTAGCAGTAAACTTGATGCAAAAGAATATGATTTGGAGGGTAAAAAGTATGTCTAAACGTACACCTAATAACGCTATCACAGAATATCCTCAGTATGATGGTATGTACTACGACCGCTGTGAAGGAATCCAGCGTAAGACTCATGGCAATTATCGGTACAAGATTAACAAGCAGTACAAAGAAAAGCGGAAGCAATATTTGTACACAATAGAAAAAGAGCAGGAGTAAAATCCTGCTCTCTTTTGATATATTCAGTTCCTATAAACTGCTTATATATTAACGCTAAATGGAAAGGAGAATGTCTATGTAGACAGTCAAACAAATAAACTATTAGTTTAATGTTTATTATTGTTCTATCGTTCTTGGTCGGATGTACGAACTTTAACAACTTAAATTAATTCTTTCTAAAGAGGGTTGTATAGGCAATCCTCTTTAGCTCAATATAATCAGTTCCTATAAACTGTTTATATAATTTACCCCTTGTCTAAGGAGGAAAGGAGTTGAAAGCCATGTAGAGAATCTTCTACGTTGATTATTTCTACGCTATTGTGTAGATAATGGTCATCTATAATCGTAATTAATCCTTCTCATTAATTACAAAACTACACAGATGGTAGTCAAGAAGTATAGGATTCTTTCTATCATCTGTGTATATATTAACACATAAATTCAATCTTGTCAAGTACTTTTAGTACAGAAAGGAAAAGAAAAAATGAAATTTAATGTTGGATTCGATACCCCTCACGGTTTTTCTGAAGTAAGCACTGACATCAGCTATCTTAATATTCTCACACAGTTAAAAAGAGATTTAGATTCTGATACTTGTATGCCTACCGCAGACCATGATAAAGCTGATAAACTTGTCAAAGAACTCTTTGACATTCTTTGGAAGTATTCTTACTAAATAATTTACTTTATTTAGTTTAAACCCTTGACAAATATGGATTTGAGATTTATAATAATCTCATCTTAAATCAAACAACACAACACATTTGTTTAGAGCTAATGCTCGGAAAGGAATTTATTATGATTGCTAACTATGATACTAAGAAGGTCAACGCTGTTATGGAAGCTGTTGAGAATACTCCTCGTAAGAAGTACTACGAAGATATGGGCATCACTCTTGAGAATGTCCACTCTCTTGAATCCGCTCTCAAGCTCAGTGGTCTGGATTACTCCGTTGAAAAGCGTCCTATTCAGTTTGTAAATAAGACTGAGCAGGACTGGAATGGTCAGAAAATTCTGGTTGATACTCCGTTTATCATCCCTGACCAATTCGCAACCATTCGTACTGATACCAATGCTCCTCTGGGTATCGTTGGTAAGAACTACAATATCCTTCAGAATCGTGAGGCTTTTGACTTCCTCGATTCTCTTGCTTTGGGAGGTGCTAAATTTGAAACTGCTGGTAGCTATGGGCCTAATGGAGCTAAGAGCTTCATCACCATGTCTACTGAGCCTATGAAGATTCTGGATGATGAGTTCTTACCTACCATGATGTTCCTTAATAGTCATGATGGTTCCAAGGCAATTCAGGCAATGTTCATTAGTATCCGCATCTTCTGTTCCAACTGCATTGCCCGTGCAACCAGAGGTGCTGAGAATCGTGTCAGTATTCGTCACAGCAATTCTATGCAGGCCAAGCTGGAACAGGCTAAGACCATTCTGCTTCAGAATACCAATTACCTTGAGCGTCTTAAGGTAGAAGCTGAAAAGCTTGCAGTTACGCCTTATTCCAAGGAAGCCTTTGAAGCCCTTGCTCGTGAGCTCTTCCCTGTCAAGACTGAAGATTCTGAGATTCTTCAGATTCGTAATTTGGCTATGATTGAAAAGCTTATGACTGCTTACAATCAGGATGACCTTCAGAACTTCAATAACACGGCTTGGAAGGCTTTGAATGCAATTTCTGACTTTGAGAGTCATCCTACTCAGATGCGTAAGTCTTCCAAGTCTACCACCACTGGAGCATTCACGGCTGTTGCAGTTAACACCATGCCTATTCTGAACTCTGTTTGGAATCGTATTGCTGCTTAATCGAAAGGAGAATAAAAATGAAAAAGATTAATCTATTTGTCCTCATCATTGCAGTCATCATGACCTTCATGTACATTAATAGCCGAGAGCAAGTAATTGCTCTTGGTCATTCCATTGATGATTACATTGTACAGGTTGATTCTCTCAACTCTCAGCTTTGGGAGATTGAGAACAACAAGTCTCCTGTGTTGACACAGCCTGACATAAATCTACCTGATGTAGCTTTTGAAGCAAATACTTATCCTGTGTATGCAGAGTTGGTTGATTCTGACCCTGACAACAACACATACCGATTCAAGGTACTCAATGCTACACAGGATGATGGCTTCGATGGTATTTATACTCTTGAAACTGATATGGCTGTATATGAAGATGCTCCTTATATTCTCACAATGGATAATAATGGGACTAAGGAAACATCTGATGACTACATTGCTGTTGTGTGGATTGCGACTCCGTAATCCACACTCACATAATACCTACAAACAACACACTTAATTAAGAAAGGAATTTAACCATGAACACTATCGCTTATAAGCCCACTAACAATATCATTGACGAACACATGATTAAGAAAGCATGTCCCGGTAGTTGGAAAGCTATCATCGAGTTTGATTCTCTTGAGGAAGCAACTCTTATTTATCGTGCATTGCAGAATAAAATTGAAGAGCTGCTTCTGGATGCACGCAACAATCATCTTTGGGCATTGGGTAGTAGCACACAGGAAGAATCGCTCTTCTATGAAGAAATTGCTGATAAACAGAGAAAGAGAGCCAATCTTCTCAAATCTATCTGCAATAATCTTGACAGAGCATTTCATTGTTCTGAATATATCACACTTGATTTCTAAGGAGGTGAAATAAATGATTACAATTATCCAGAATAAGGATAGAGCCACATTCAGAGTGATTAACGATGTTGCTTTCGATGAAGTAACCGTTATGATGCAGGATGCCGAAGCTGCGGATGAAATGATTTATCATCTGTTGGTCAATGTGATTAAAGGAGAGTAAACATGAAAAACAAAATCTTATCTTTCTGCCTTGGTGAAGAAGATGGCACTGCTATTTTCTGCGAGTCTCGTGAAGAATTTATTCAGTACATCAATGAAAAAATTGATGAAGCTGAAGAGCGTGGTCAGGAACATTTCGACATGACCATTGAAAAGACTGAATGCTAATTAAAGAAAGGAAGTAGAAATTATGAGAAAGTATATGGTCATTGATTGCTGCGAGCGTGAAATTGGTGGGCCTGAGTTCTTTGATACCGTAGAAAAGGCTCAGATTCGTTTGTTCGAGCTATTCTTTGAAAACTGTCATCTCATTGATAAAAGCAAATGGGAGCTTGAAATTCATGATATAGATGAACTTCGAGATGTTGTTGAAGCCTTGCAGAATGAGGGTCTTCTCGATGATGAAAATGATTACAACTATGATTCTGCATGGTGTACTACTGTCTGTCATAATAACTGGGATGGTAAGGTCATCGAAATCAATCTTCCCACTCTTCACTAAACATTAATCCACATCAATTCCCAATAAACTAATTTATTATCCTGTGCTATCGGGTTTACGGGCAGAAAGGAAATATCATGAATAACACTTATTTCAACCTCAAGGTCAACTCTATCCCCGCTGGTCAGTTCTTCAAGATGGCTTACGTTTCTGACGTGACTCTCTCTGCACTCGGTCGTAAAGCTGGTGTCTCTGTCCTTAAGCGTGTTATCGGTACTTATCGTATCGGTGTCAACTATAAGAACACCAAGAAGGCAATCGCAAAGGCTGCTGAGAAGAATGTTCCTATTGATACCGCTTCTAAGCTTCCTTGGGGTCAGTGGAAAGATGGTAGCAATCGTATTATTTGCCACACCAATAAGAAGGGTGAGTATAATGAGTATCTCCGTGTGTATGATACCCCTAATAAGCCCAAGGTTCAGCACTATCTCAATGGGAAGCCTATTTCTAAGGAAGACCTTCGTAAGACTGGCTTCGTTCCTGATAGTTATTTCACGTCTTCCAATGAGACTGGTTGTATGACTATCAAGGCAGACAATATTGAATGGCTTGGTAGACCCTCTGTCTAATTTTAACTGTTCAACACATCAACTTGGGAGAGAGTGAAATATCTCTCTCCCTTAAATTAAAATATTTTGAAAGGAAGTCTAAATTATGAACATTGGTAATTTTACTATCACTTTTGAAGGAATTTCTACAGACTCGGAAAGTAACAAAGAATATTATTTATTTATTGTTACTCGTTTCGATGATAAAAACAAAGCTCTTGATAATAAAGCGTTTTACTTTGCGTTTAAGCCTCACTTTAAACCTACAGACATAGATTTAATTACAGAGCTTTATAAACTTCCAAATGGCATAAGAATCGCTGGCGCTCATGTTACCTTTGATGTAGAGAAATAACTCTACTCAAATATAAACATCAAACATAAACAATAACACATCTATTGAAAAGAAAGGAATTATGATTATGTCTTGCATTTATGCTCCGTATCAGGGTACTTATCTCAACGAGGAATTTGTTGGCTACGAAAGAGCTAAGAAGTATATTAAAGGATGGGATGTGTGGGAAAAATGCTTCCCCACTCCTGTTCTTCTTTGGCTTGTAAATGAGAAAATCAAGATGAAAGATATCTGTGGTATCAAGTATATCCCCACATCTAATAAAAATTCTTACTATGCATCTCATTACGAATGCCTTCCCGAAGTTAAAAAGAATTTCCGTTTTACAGAAGCATGGAATGGTTGGACAAGAGACCATTACGAAGATGCTTACCAGTACATTGTTCCTCTTGACTATCAGAAGGTCTATCTTAGAACAGCTTTCAAAGAAGCAATCCTCATGGCTTACCCTTATCTGAAGAAATACAAGTTTGACGCTTATACTCCTACTTGTGGTTCTAATTCCAGTGATATCTATATCAAAATGCCTTATAAGTACAAGGGTGAAGAAGTTACCGTAAGCCTTTATTGTCCTCTTGAGGCATTGCTTAAGAAAGACCCTGATATCATTTACCAGAGACATTATAATTACAATGCTAATTACTACAAGGGCCAGCCTGAACGTGCTAAGGTTATCCTTGGTGTCCTCAACAGCCAGAAGTATAAAGCTTTCTGCAAAAAGGTGATGGAGGGTTAATCCCTCCTCCCTTTAATATATAGTCACTATAAACCATATCAAACATTTGAATTAAGAAAGGAAAATTGATTATGTCTAACACTGCTATCGCTAACTTCTACAAGTCTACCACTCATGATTATGAAAGTTTCTTTAAGAACTACGAAGCCTCCGCTAAAGAAAAGGAAATCAACGCTCGTATCAAGCACCTCACTGACCAACTCGAAGAAGCAAGAGTCGAAATGACTAAGGTTCAGAATAATCGTTACAACAGTGATTTTACTCCTCTTGGAAAGAAAATCATTGTTCATTATAGCTCGAATCGTTCTGATATTGAGTTGTTTTTTGATTTGTTTACTGGTGCTTCTACCAGTCGTGATTATCTTGAACCTAACACTTTTATCATCAAAGAAGTTAATTTGAAAGGTGGTGATTTTTGGGTCAATGTTGGCTATTGCTTCCCGCTTGGTGCTATCGTATCTCGTCATTACAGATATAGAATTGCTACCAATAACTCTTCTTGCAACTTTATCATGGATAGTGAACAGTTAATTCCCATCCTTGAGCCTGATGCAAAGCCTGTCAGTGATGGTGATGCTCCTGTTTATGAAGCTGGAATGGGTGATAGTGCTACCTATTTCATCTCTCAAATTTGGGATATCCCTGTTGAGAATATCGGGGCTAAATACAATTTCAAAGATTTAAGAAACGCATTAAGAAGAAACAAATCCACCGAAATCATCTTCCGTACCGCCCCTAAATCTATTCAGGATGCTCTGCTTTATCGTAACGTTGAAACTGCTGAACCTGTTTACAAGCTTATTCATCTTACTAAAGCAGAGTACAAAGAAGCCAATGACAGAAATATTCTTGATGATTGGATGACTTTGCAAAACATTGTCGATTCCGCTTTTAGAGTTGACAGTAAAAATTATTACTATGGTAATAATGACAACATGACTCTGGAAGATTTCTGTCATTACACCAATCAAGAATGGTTTGACATCATTGAAAAAGCAAAGTATTGGGACGAAGAATTTGAATTCAACCATGTTCAAATTGGCGGATATGGTGGGAAAGTCTTTTCTAACACTTTACAGGCTTATCTTAGAAATAATAATTTTTACAGAAATTCCAAATTCTATCAGTTTTATACCTTTGGCAAGTTCATGGATTATGTTTGTGAAGAAACAGTCAATCAGGGCTTTAAGACTTTGAATTCTTTCATGACAGAACTTCGTGACTATATTGACATGTGTATTTCCATGGACATCAAGCCCACCCTTTACAGTTCTTACCTTAAGCAGACTCATAATATCACTTCTCGCAATTATGAAGTCAAGCTTACCGAGGAACAGGCTGAGATGTTTGAGAATGCTTATAGAGATTTCAAGCCTTTTGTCACGGAAGATAAAACATACAGTATTATTCGTCCTAAGAATGCAGATGATGTCAAGCACGAAGGTTCTGCGTTGAATCATTGTGTTGCCAGCTACATTTCTAGAATTCTCAAGAGAAATTGCCTGATTGTTTTCCTTCGTAAGACAAAAGATACCGACAAACCCTTGGTTACTATCGAAGTTGAAAACAACGCAATTGTTCAGGCAAGAGGGGCTTCTAACCGTAGTATCACAGAGAATGAATACGAAGCTATTTGCGAGTATGCTAAGAAAAACAAGCTCAAAGTTCGTGTTACTCCTCGTGATTAATATCAAATAAGTCAAAAGATATTAACAAACAACATATTTAAGCTGACCTAACGGCTATACGGGGAGAAAGGTTTGCATTATGACTAACACTAAGACTTATGAAAACATGACCATTACCGTTACTTGCAACGAGAAGCAGGACTTCGAGATGATGGAGCTCATTAAAAAGATGAATGACACTAAGGCTATGCGCGAACGCACCGAAGAATTTTACCTTCCTCGTATTAAGACTATTGGTGCCGCTAAATGGGCTGAAATTTGCAATCAACTTCTTGGGTTATGTGATACAGCAACAAGTTTCAATGTGAAGGGTACGATTGATAATTTCTTGAGGGTTTCTTTTTGTAGGGATGATACTGGTGAACGTTGCCGCATGTGGCTTTCTTATAGCTCCGTTGGTAAAGACAAAGACTACTTCCTTAAGTGCTCAGTAGAAGGGGGTATCGCAGACACCTATTTCTTAAATCCTGATGAAGCGTATTATTCTTCTAAATGGGGTGAGGACAAAGATAGTTGGCTCGTTAAATGGGATGATTATAACATCTACAATCTTTTCCGTTCCGCTCTTATGAAAGAAATTAAACGCAGAATCAAAGTAGATGAGGATAAGATTCGTTCCATTCAGGAAAATTATTCTGAGATTGCTGGGGAATAATCCCCAGCTTTTTCTATACATCACAAACAAAAAAGAAAGAAATTTAGAATTATGACTACTATTGCTGATAAGAGAGCTCAGTTGTACCGTGAGTGGTTTTTAGCTACACTTTCAAACGATGAAAATTACTATTTCAGCACTCTTGCGCTTGGTGTCCCTGATGGAAATACTGAACAGGATTTACTTTGGGATTTGGAAGGAGGTTGGTATGACAAGGATATTGATGATACCCTTAATGTCTATCTTAACGCTAAAAAGCGTTATGGAAAAGGAGGCTACTTTGTAAATGGAGAAGTAATTATGGATGAGAACATGGCCTTGTATGAAGCTGGGTATGATGATTTACCCAAGAAAATCTACAAAAGGCACACCATTTGGAATTAAACATTTTTATTTTAGAAAGGAATTACGATTATGTCTAAGAAGAACACTAACAAGCACATCGTTTGGAGCAACTACAACCTTAACCTTGAAGATTGGATTGATGGCATTAAGGAAAATCACAAAGACTGTGAAGTTGATGATTCCGATTGGACTGAAGATATGTTCTATCAGGAAATGGTCGAGGTAAATAATTTATACTTTGAAGATGAAAAGTACAACCTTAATATTCCAACTGGACGTATCATTGAGATTGCTGATGTCGGTCTTTGGAATGGACGTAGAACAGGTTACAACCTCCTTAACGAATATAACGTCAAAGCTTGTCTTAACTTTAAGTCTGGCTGTGAATATGCTGAATGGTGGGTTGATTCTCACAATAACTTGCGTTCTCGTCAAACTCACCATGATGGAACTCACTACATTCTTTACCGTGAAGTAAAACCTGAAATCACTTCTGACCAGCTTGATAATTTCTGTTGGAAGCTGTATCGCGGTAAAGCAACTTCCAAGGATATTACCAAGTACACTCGTGCTCTTGGTAAGCATGTTCGTAATGTTTATGGGTGGTAATTACAAACATCTTAACTTAAAAAGAAAGGAAACATAAGCAAAATGAAAAATTTTTATGAAAAAGACATTTTTATCAGTAAGGATGTTGCTGCTAAAATTAACAAAGCTTGTTCAACAAGTTATCCTGAAGATTGGTTCTCGAAAGATGAAACACCTTTCACACTTACTGCTAAGTTTGCGGATGGAATGACAATGGATATTCGTTGTTGTGGCTCACAAGATGCTCCCTCTTGGTGTGAGTCTATTCTTTGGGCTCCTGATGAAAACGGCGGTTTGCATGAAATAAATTGCTCTGGAGAAGTTTGTGATTCCATCCTCGGTAACTGGGAACTGATTGACCCTGATACTGAGAATGAATATATTGTCAATGTCAAAATTGAGGAGGAAAATGAAATGCCTACTAACAAGAAGTTTAACGAAATGATTATTCACTCTGAGAAAAACAACTATTCCCCTTATGTCTCTGTCGATACTCCTAATGGTCAGTTTAGAATCTATTGCGAGCAGGAAGACGGATATCATGGAGCGTTTATCACGTTTATTCGTGATGGTCAAGCAGTTGAGCAGGATATCTGTATGGCAGAGATTGACCCTGATGATAAGTCGGGCAATACTTTTTCTGTCAAGGTTTGGAGCAATCCACAAACTGAAGAATATCAAGAGGATATCCACTTTGGTCAGTATCGTGTGCCTCATTGTCCTTATTGTGGAGATGAGAATGTGTATGAAGTAGATGATTTTGGAAACGAAATCAAGTTTCTTTGTCAAGAATGTGGTCAAGATTTCTTGATGGATATTAATACAGGTGAATATTCCACCTGTAATCACACTCCTCTTAAACCTTTTGAGAAAAAAGAAAAGGAACAGGAGTGACCCTGTTCCCATCTAAAACTCCAGCCCCGTAAGCTGTTCATATAAATGAAACCCTTGTCTTAAGGAAGAAAGGAGATGAAAGACCATGTAGAAAATCAAACATATCAATTACTTGTTTGGTATTTATTATTCTGTGATAGTCCTCACTGGCTTCATGGAAGTTTAAATACTAAATTAAACACAAAATAAATACACATAGGGTTGAGAGGTTACGGGTCTCTTAACTCTATGTGTATTGTAACACACAAATTCATTCTTGTCAATAACTTTTAAAACTTTTTTATTTAGAAAGGAATTATGATTATGTCTAAGAAGTATGATTACAACAAGTCCGATATCGCCAATATCGTTGAGGAGTTCAAGGCGTTACTTGCTGAACATGAATGCCTTGATGATGTTTGCATCTATTACAACAACAAACGCGCTCGTTATATCCGAAATCTGTGGGATAAGGAAGAAAAGAAATTTGTCCCTATAAATACTTGGGTTGATGAGGGAGAAGGCTTCCATCCTACTAAGTATTGTGAATACGCTCCTTCTACCAATATCATCAGTTTCTCTTCTGAGGGAACTCTGAGTGATTATATGTATTCGGGCGCTCCTGAATGGCTTGATAAATTCGCTTTGAAGTATGGAATGTACATTGAGTGTGCAACTTCTTGGTTTTTCTATTTTGCTCCGTGCAATAATTGGAGCGATTATGAAACTGATGATACCGAAGAGCATAAGAATTCCCCTATTATTCTCTTCTGTCCTGAAGATTATGATGACTACAAAGTTCCTGTTCTTAAAGTTGTTGCTCAGATTTGGGAAGACCTTTGCAAAATGTCTGAAGATAAAGGATGCTGTGCAATTGGATATGGTATGATTTTCAAATATGAAGGTCAGAAATATAAGATGATTCCTCGTTCTGATAAACAGGGTGAATGGAGTTGGGAACAGTGGGTTGAAAACATCAAGAGATATTTAATTATGGCTGGCTGTACTGAAATCTATTGGGATTATGGTCACATGGATTAATCAAAAGGAGGTGAATCATATGTTGCGAATCATTAATGGAACTGGTAAATGTTGTCCTGATTGTGGAGTTGAAGTAAATCTCACCTTTGATGATGAATTTGATTACATTTGTCCTGAATGTGGTCAGCTTCTCTATTCATGGGAATGTGGTAACACAGTCGAAACTACTATGCAGGACATCAAAGACCAAGAAGCTCTGGAACACTAACAACAATATTTATTAAAAGAAAGGATTTAAGAATTATGTCTCAGTATACCAACATTGAAACTGTTAAGAATTACATCGAACTGGCAAGAATGAATCTGATTCATCTTGGATTCACGGAATTGTCCGAAACAAAAATCATTGCAGAATGGAACACAAGAGCTAAAAATCGGCTTGGTCAGTGCTGTCCTAAACGCTCAATTGATGGTAAGCGTTATTTCATTCTTAATTTCAACAAGAAATATTTTGAGATTGGAGACGATGACAATGTACGAGGTACAATTATTCATGAAGTAGCTCACTGTGTTACCAATGGGTTAAGTCATGAACATTCAAGTGGATGGTATAGAGCTATTACAAAATACAACGCTGTTTATGGCACGCATATTCAAAGATGTAGCTTTGATGTGAACTACAACAATTATCTCAAACAGCAACTTGTAGCTAATGGCAAATATCAAATCTATTGCGATTGCTGTAAAAAGGTGGTGAAGATTTATCAGCGCAAATGTTCTGTAGTTCAGGGTATTCGGCATAACCCTTCTAATTGGAAATGTGGCTATTGTAATCAGCATTCGTTGCGTGTATTATAAGAAAGGAAGTGTTACAATGGTTTGGAGTCCTGTAACTGGTACAAAAGGAGAAAATTTCTATATGTCCAAGGATGAGAGATATTATATCTCTCGTCCTATTTTCTCCCGTAAAGGTTGGGAGTTAAGTAAAAGAAGTGTTATTGATGGTGTAGTTGTTTACACATTTATCAAAGCATTCTCTTCCCTCAAGGCTGCTAAAAACTATGCTGAAAATGTTCTGCATTCGAACAAATTCTGCTGGTAAATAAATCAAACAAATTATTTGTTTTAATTTGAAAGGAGTTTAATTATGAAATACATTTCTTCCACTCTTTATAGCTGGCTTTCTGATACCGCTGATTCCAAGTCTCAGCTTCATATCTATGCAATCCAGAGTGAAGAAGAATATCTTAATCTGGATGCCATGATTGAAAACGGTGAAGAACAGGAAATCCTTGAATATCTGCATTATGAAAGCGATGTTATTCCTGCTGAAGCAATTGCTGGCAAGGAATATACCACTTATCATTGCAAACTTGTTGGTGATTTCCTTGTCGTTGAAGAAACTGTTGTTATTGATGTTTAACATTTAATTTATCTGTTTAATTTGAAAGGAGTTTTGAACATGTCTTATACTTTATATCATGGTTGCGTTGAATCTGCTATCGAGCCTATCATCAATGGAGAATACGGGGTGGAGAAATCTACCCCTATTGTTCATCCTTGGCTTTGTGCTAATGGAAAACAAATCTTCTTTTATGATAAGGAATTAATTAAGGAAGATGAAGGCATTGATGATGACGATGATGATAGTGCTATTGAATATTGCATTGAACGTTGTAATGGACAGGCACAAATTCAAAACGCTTGTCTTCCTCAGCCTTTCAACACTACTTGCGTTTTAGAAATTATTTTCTATTGTAATAAGAAAGGAGATATCATTAATTCTTGGGAAGATATCTGTGTTCCAGATTGGAGTTGTGAAAATATGCCCTCCGCAGTTTGTATGGATGCTGATATCTTCAATTCTTTAGTAAAGGAAGGTAAAGTCGGCTTCAAGGTTCACAAGTACGAATTCTTTCCAAAACTGGCTCTGTGTTATATTGCTTCTATGCCTACTGAAAATAATCTCTTTAATAAAGATTGTTTGACAAAGGGAGAATTAAACGCTTGTAAAGTTATCATGGAAGCGGGCATTTACATTGATGAGCTTTATGAAGTGAGTCGAGTAGATTGTTACGAAGTCTCTCCACTCATATTCAAACAGTAACTAAACTTTTTAAATTTAAAAGGAGTACAAATATGAAAAATCAGCCTATCACTTCTAAGTTCACATCCGTCAACAGCTCCAAACTTCCTCGTGTCTACAATCACATTGATTGGAGTCAGTTGAAATATGACAAAGTTTGGTGTAAAAATGCCTTTAGCCATTATCAAACTTTCGGAACTCCTTTGATTGTTTATGATTGGGGGTGTGGTCGTTATCCTGAAGTTATCGGAGATTTCCTTAAGTGTAAGAATATCAAATACATTGGGTATGACCCGTATTGGTATCCTGAAGGATATAGAAATTATCCTGATGAGGGTTACGGCTTTCCTAGCGCAGATGTATTTATTTGTTCCAATGTTCTTAATGTAATCTGTGATTGGACGGAGGTGAAACGTATCTCTCAAATGCTTCGTAATCAGTATAGACCTTTCTTTATTACTTGTTACGAAGGAACGAAATCTTATATCGGTCAAGAAACTCGTAAAGATTGTTGGCAGTGGAATAGACCTCTCGAATCTTATATCATGAATTATAAGGATGTGATTAAAAAGAAAGTGCTTACGAATGAAAAATATAAATCTTACATCGTTTAAATTTGAAAGGAGTATAATCATGAAACTTGCAAGAACTGTCGAATCTATCTACGGTGACATGAAAATTTGGTGTCCTGAAGCTAATATCAACCATCGTTATCTTATTGAGTTTATACCCTATCAGTATAACTTTGTCGGTGAACGAGATGATACGCTTCCAAGAGATTCTTATGGTATTCATGTTACATGGATTGAAGAAACAGAATCTCTTAAAATTACTTGTATTCGTGACAATAAGAAAAATCGTCTGCATTGGGTAGAATCCTATTTCCATCCATTCCAGAGAGTTGTAGACAATTTAGCTGGCATCATCAAACAGTTAGAAAGGACGTGTGCATAATGTTAACTTATTTCTGCGGAGACCATATCAATAAGCCCGTTATTATGATTGCTTATGGTGAACCTGAGTATTATGATAACATTTCTCTTCCCACCTCTCGTTATGATGGAAAACATATCAAGGAAGCCTACATGTATGAGTATCTTCGAGATTTCTTAAAATATCTCAAGGAACAGTCTGAAATGAAAGAGGAACTTGAACGTCCTCCTGTCTATTGGATTGTTGACCTCAAGACAAACATCACTCTTTGGTCTGGTCTTGCTTTTAAATCTAGCTATGCTTCAGCTATCAGAACCCTCAAAGAGTATTATGCAACAGAGCTTCAGCAATCTTCTAAGCTTCAGCATTATGAAGTTAATCTTGAGGTCAAAGGCACTCTCGAAGTTGTCGTTGAGGCAAGAAGCTTTGATGATGCAAAGAATAAAGCTCAGAATCAAATTCATACCTTTACAAGCGAAGACCTTTTCTGTCTCACCACCAAAGCAATCAGTGCTATGGATGAAGAGAAAACTACCCATGAGTACTGCTAATATATACAAAAAATCGCTAATAAATATTGACATTTGAAAGGAAATATGTTATTATGAAACTGAACGATGCTAAATATTTGGAATCCATCTCTTCTCCTGTTGTTTTTATCTCTACAGGTAACTCTAAACTCGGTAAATTTATTGGTGCTATCAATCTTCCCGCTGGTAAAACTTGTAATCCTGATGCTCCTTGTCGTAAGTATTGTTATGCTTTAAAAGGACATTATGTATTTGCTTCTGCCAAAAGTGTAAGAGAACGTAATCTGAATATTTATAAGACGAATCCAAAGTCTTTTTTCAACCAACTCTCTTGTAACACAGCGTTCTTTAAAATGGTAAGATGGCATGATTCTGGAGATATCGTGGATAGAGCTTATTTAGAAGGGATGTGTAAGGTTGCAAAAGATAACCCTGATGTAAAGTATTTAGCGTTTACAAAACAATTTCAGATTGTAAATAATTATTTGGCAACGGGGGAGACAATTCCTGATAATCTTAAAATTGTTTTCAGCACTTGGGGAAATTGGATTCCTGAAAATCCTTTCCATTTACCCATGACGTTTGTTCGCTTTAAGGTGAAGAATATGGAAAACCAAAACCAGAAAATTCCCGAAGATTCTTTTGAATGCTTGGGGAATTGTGCCACTTGTGGTAAATGCTGGAAGCTTGAGAAAGGAGAATCTGTTGTTTTTAACCAACATTAAAGAAGGAGAAAAATATGACAAAAAGAATTGATATGACTGGTGAAACTTATGGATGGCTTAAAGTTTTAGGACCTTCTAATTTCAAAACGCCTTCTGGTGATTTAAAATGGGAATGTGAATGTCGTTGTGGGAATATTGCTTATGTCACTAGAAGAAATTTAAAAAATGGAAGCACTACTTCTTGTGGATGTTTTCATAAACAAATGTTAGCCGAAAGACAAAAGATTGGTCATCAAAATACTTATGATTTATCTGGTGAATTTGGCAAAGGTTATACCTCTAAAGGAGAAGAATTTTGGTTCGACTTAGAAGATTACGATAAAATAAAAAATCGTACTTGGTGCTTTAACTCTCAAGGCTATTTAGTTTCGAATCCTTTACGTTCTGAACATACCACTAAACCTTATTTGTTTCATAGAATAGTAATGGAACCTTTAAAAGATAGTGATTATGTTGACCACAAGGATTGTGTTGGACCAAATAATTTAAAATATGATAATAGAAAAAGTAATCTTCGTATTTGTACTAATTCTCAAAATAGTATGAATGTAGGAGTAAAAAGTAATAACAAATCAGGTATTACAGGAGTGTGGAAAGAAAAGAAAACTGGTTTGTGGTGTGCTCAAATTAGAAAGGAAGGAGTTTCTCATTGGTTAGGAAGATATAATACTATGGAAGAAGCAATTGAAGCTCGAAAGAAAGGAGAAGAAAAGTATTTTGGAGAATATGCTTATCAAGAAAAAGAATAAATTATAATAAGAAAGGAGGTGATATAATGTTGTATGCTTTGTTTGCATTCTTCATGGGTCTGTTAAGTACGGCAATTTTCAACAAGGGTTTGTTCGGAAGCGCTTTATCTACTGTTATCGTTTTTCTTCTCGTAATTCCTGTTATCTTTGCAATTGGTGAAGCAATCCACGAAAACAAAGAAGAAGAACAAAAACGTCAAGCAGAGTTTGAACGAAAACAGAGAGTTAAACGTGGTCATCTTGAAGATGATTTAACTCCTCGACAAAGAGCGCTTTGGAATTCTCTCCATAAGTATCGTAACGATGATGTCTTATTATGGAGTATTATCGACAGAACTAAAAAAGAGCACGAACAAAAAATGTGGTATTGGAAGTATAATAAGGAGATGAAAGAAAAGTATTATGCTTCTTATTGTGAAGCTGAAAGGAAAGGTGATTTCTTAAAAGCAAAAGTTGACTATACCACATTCACGTATTATGAACGTAATACAGACATAGAAGCTAAAGAGCTTCAGAAAATCGGACTTCTTGATAAGTATAGGAATTATACCTTTTGGGATAATTTTCCTGATAACTGGAAGTTGTCTGATGAAGAGTTAGAGGCATTAGATTATGAGGACGAAGATTGAAAGGAGGTGATGTCCATGTAGATTCCTTAAAATTTAATGAAAGGAGGTGAAGCGTATAACCATCGAAGGTGTGTTGCTTTGCTTCGAGATTGCAATTGCAATCCTGTGGCTCATTGGTAGAGCTAAATAAGATTGGGGAGAGAAATCTCCCCTTCTTATAAATCAACTTCAACTCAATTTATTTTAGAAAGGATTTATAGTCATGAAAAACAATCTTAACAACAACACTACTGTCTCTACTGCTGCCATCTTTGCCGAAGTCATGTCTGAAATGCTCGACTCTTACTTTGCAGAGTGTATCTGTCATTTCAACAAGCTTTGTATGCGTAAGCGTAAGGATGAAACTACTCGTTATTTCTTCTCCATGAAGGAAGTAAATTATGTCAGAGATAATTTACAGAATCCTGATAGTGTCGTTGTCAAGCCTTTGTATGATAATGGCTCTATTTGGTGCTATGAAATGGATTATGCTCAGGTGACTAAAGAAAAGAGAGGAGGAAAGGTTTCCATCAATACCTAAGTATAATCAAAATTAAAGAAAGGTTGTGATACTTTGGCTTACTTCGCAATTGGTCTTCCCATCGCAATTTTGATTCGTCTGTTTGCAGGAGTTCCTTTGTTTTGGTTTATTGTGATTCCTATTACAATTCTCACATTCATTGGAATTGCTAAAATGGACACAGACTCAATGTTGTATTCCAGAAAATACAAAGATGGCAAATCTATTGACTCTTTAGCTATGGCTAAAAAGTATTATGAAGAATACTGTCGATGGGATGAAAAATATGAATATAAACATCTCTGTGAACAACAAAAATATTTTTGGAAAGAAATAAGGAGGGGACATCCTGTGACTCAGGTTTTTCTTAAAGACGGTTCTGATATGTTTTGCGATTATGTAACTTGGAACGAACGGCTTCAGGAAATTCATCTTCGTGACAATAATCGTGAAGAATATAAAATCGTTCGTTATGAAGACATTGGTTCAATCCGTGTCTGTTAAGTGAAGTCTTGGTAGGGAGGGTGGGTTAGACTTCTTGGCACTTATAGTTACTCAGTGGCTATAAGTTAAGATTCTTACTCAGTGAGAATCTATCTCCCTTTTCATAGGGAATTTTTTCCTTATCTAAGGGGAGATTTTTTCTAATTTCCAAGGGGGAGATTTTTTAGGTTTCCCCACCACCACCCCAGAAAATTAAAAACCAATAATCGAAAAGAAAAACGCCTTCTTTTCAATAACCCACAAACAAGTGGCAAAGCTTTTTCAGGTTCGTCGGATGCGAAGGTCCCACTATGTTTCTCTCTTATTTATTTCTCCCAACC
>ERZ1026772.532-NODE-532-length-27521-cov-7.063060_pt1 | contig 27521 bp, 26 predicted proteins | sample MGYA00380124_ERZ1026772 | MGnify/ENA primary metagenome ERZ1026772 (study PRJEB33269, sample SAMEA4719760) | human gut metagenome | biome: human-associated habitat; feature: organic feature; material: feces | place: Cameroon | collected 2013-10 ...
GTACTATACTATGAAATATAGACATACAAAATAGACTAAGAATTATAAAATATACAAGTATAAATACAGACTCAAAATGGCGGACAGTAAATAGTTAAGTATTTTTGATTTATGAAAGGTAGGGGTAGGCTTATGGATAGCGAAAATAAGAATATAGCTGAGTTTGATTATGATTATAAAAAGATTTTAAATTTAAGGAAAAATTATATAGACTATCATTGGAATTATGTTTACTCTATATTAGAACAAAAGAGTAAGATTAATGGAACTTTAAAAATAAAGAAAAAAGAAATAGATAAATCGGGAATTAATTTATACACTTGGTTGAACGGACAGCGACAAGAATTTAAAAATGGATTAATGACGGAATCTCACAAAAGAAAACTTGAAAAACTAGGAATTTCTCTTATGCCTAATGAAGAAAAGTGGTATAAAGGATATAAAGCTTTAATTTCGTATAAAAACAATTATAGTGATACAAATGTAAAGATTGATTATGTTAGTCCAGATGGATTTAATCTTGGAAAATGGGTTGCACATCAAAGAGAAAATTATAGAAATGAAAAATTGAATGAAATTTATAAAAATAAGTTATTAAGTTTAGGTTTTATTTTTAATCCAAATGTAGATAATGATGAATATAAAAAGAAGTTATTGCTTGATTATTATGAAAATCACGGAAATATAAATATTCCAAGAAACTATATTGTAAAAGAAATAAATTTATTTGAATGGCTACAAACAAAAAAGAAAAAATATGTTCAAGGATTACTAAAAGATGATGAAATAGCTTTTTTTAATGATTTAGGAGTAATTTGGAATAAATATGAGGAACAATGGAACAAGGCTTATGAAGAAGCTGAGAAGTTTTATAATGAAAATGGTCACTTAATTATTCCTGTAAAAGGGACATTAAGTAATGGCATTAATTTAGGTATTTGGATTTCAACACAACGATGTGAATACAAGCAAGGTAAATTGTCGTCAATAAAAATAAATAAGTTAAATCAAATTGGTATGTGTTGGAGCACCTATGATTATCATTGGAAAGAAAAATATTATTTGCTTTGTGATTATTATAAAGTATTTGGACATATAAATTTAAAATGTAACGAGCAGTATTGTGGTGTTAAACTTGGTATGTGGCTATCAACGCAACGACAAGCTTATAGAGGAAATCCAAACTATTCAATTACAAAAGAAAGAATTGAATTATTAGAGGCTTTAAATATGGAATGGGAGCCTATGAAAAAAGTAAAAACTACAACATCGGACAGATGTCTGAATAAAATTTAGTGATTATATTGATTTTTATTATAAATAGCGTTATGCTGTAACAAAGTATATTAAACCTTGATGGACGGACAAAAATATGGAATACTTATGGGATAATGTCGGTGAAGAGTTTTGGACAACAAATTGTGCTTGGTGTTTTGGAATAGATTTAGTCCGGCACAATAAAAAAGAAACGGTCGGGAAAGTAAACTTAACTTGCCGACCAAAGAAAGTCCTTTATGATTTACCTGACACAGAAATTGAATGTACAATATATAAATATTCATCTGAAGCAGACGACATAGATGAACTCTATGCCGCCATTGGAAAATTCAAAAATTATTATGTCGTTTTTCTCGACAAAATATCATCAGATAAAGTGTTAACAAAAATCAATAGGAAGTAACGCTATGAAAATGGAATTTATATTTGACAATGATAAACTTATTGAAAATAATCTTACAATTGAACAAGTCTTATCTCCGATAAGAAAATATTTCAAAAATTGTAATAAAAAAACAATATACGAAGAAAAGCCGGGAGTGTTCGTTGGAACAAATGATGATTGGACTGATTTTTCTGCCATTTCATTCTTACCAAGGACTAAATGGTTTTTAAGAGTAATCAAAGAATGGTATTGGTATGTTGATGAATATGATGGCAAAGGCGAACAAAAAGAAGATATGCTATCGGCATATTATATAATTAAGTCAAAAGAATGAAAAATAAGAAAGGCGTTATTTTAATGGGAATAGTAGAAGAACCAAAATATAATAAAAATGAGAGAGTGGTTTTTAAGTGGAATGATGATATTATTGAAGGCACAATATTTATAATTGACTCTTTGGGATGTTTTGACTGTTATATGGAACAGCCCTCTTATGATATTTTAGGAAAAGATAAGCATAATAACGACACGCTTACACTATTTAAGCATATTCCTGAAAGTGATATTGTTGAAAAGAGCAATATCCAATCCAAGGAAGAATTGTTTGAATTGAAAGAAAAGAATTTGCCGGAATATTTACTTCACGATATTGAAGAATATAAAAAATATAAAGATGACCCTAATTGTCATTTCATTGATTGCTTGGAAAATGAGATTTATGGTTCAATAAATATGGCGCTTATAAATGATAGGGCTATCACAGAAGATTTTGCACAGTATTTAAGAAAAAAGTATCTAAATATGTAATTTGTAGACTTACTTGAATTTTTGAATAAAATATGCTATTATAATTGCACAGTAATATATGTACTGTAAATTTTATCGCTTGTGGTTGGTGCGATGAATAAATTATACCACTTTGTGAAATCTTCTCGCTTGTGGTTGGTGCGAGTAATAAATTATGCCACTTTGTAAAAAGAGATATGGCTCTTTAATAATGCAGAGAGATGAGCAAGGCGTATTGGACTTGTAGGTTGACCGTGCAACGATAAAATTCGGTGTTTATAAAAATATGCAGACCGAACTGCTTTGTAACACGGAGAGATGAGCAAGACTTGTTGGGCTTGTAGGTTGACTGCACAACGATAAAACCATATGCTATATTTAAAAGCCGGTCAACTGCACAGACCAGGTTACCAAAGAGTGCTAATCTCTAAACTGCTCACAGAGTTATAAATGGCAGCGTGTTAAGCTCTGCACTAAAAGTTAGCAAACCCTGTTTTTAACAGGGTGTAAAAGAAAAAAAGACCAAACGGAGAAGTTTTATTTCCGTTTGGTTTTTTCTTTAGCGTTGACATACGTTGACATAATTGATTATTTTCTGTATAATCAAATACGGACAAAGGAAACTGTCGAAAAACGGTAGGCGGTTAGCCCTCATTTATCAGAGGGTTATGCCCTCTAATAATGATTAGGGGGTGATGCTATGGAATACCTTGTATTATTTGCAATTATTCTTATTGCAGCCACAGGCTACATATTAAGCATAAAAAAATAACCGCCCTGCAGTCCGGAAAACTAAGAGCGATTATTTTCAAACTTAGACTTAGGGGCTAACCGTCTATCCGATAAGCCCTTTGTTCATTTATATATTAGCATAGTATTTTTGATTTGTCAACTTTTATGACTTTGTAAAAGACAGAAGTAACAATATTAAAATACTTGTATTTATAAATGAAATATGGTATCATAATATAAATTAATTCGGGTGTTCCACGACCTAATCCAAGTGTGGACGATAATTCGGGCGTTCCGCTACCTAACCACAAATGCGGACGATAATTACAAATGAGAGATATGGCTCTTTAATAATGCAGAGATTATTGTAAGACGAATGGGCTTACCAGTTGACCGTGCAACGATAAAATTCGGAACAAATAGAATTGCAGTCCGAACTGCTTTGTAACACGGAGATTATTGTAAGACGAAGGGGCTTACCAGTTGACTGCACAACGATAAAACCATATGGCTTTCAAGGAGAGTGTTAATGCTCTCCTTGTTTTTATTGTTTCTGTGACTTGTTTTTGACTACATATATTTAGAATAATATAATCACATTGTATATAATTATCAAATAAAGGCTTCTAATATACTATATATAGTGTTAAATAATGTGATTTATTTACACTGTGTGGAGTGGGAGTAGTTCCCTTTGGTTTAGATGTGCCGAAAAACCCAGTATTTATGCGTGCTTCGGGACTTGGCACTTTTTGAACAACCGCTTTTGCAACACTTTTTCAAAAACGTGTTTTCGCACAGATGAAATAGTCCCCCTTGGTTTGCAAGTAAACCTAAAAATCGCATAATTTTTAAGGCTTTTGCCCTGTTTTGGGCAGAAGCCTTTTTGCATATTGATTTTGTTCCATTTACAACCGGAAGCAAGCGTGGAGTTGATACAAGAGTGTCGTTAAAACAGGCTCTCGCAAATCAAGGCTTTGTCGGCAACGGCAGAGAAGAAACAGAATGGGCATTATGGGTGAATTCCGAAAAAGAATCATTGGCTGAATCTATGTTTAAATTTAATATTGAATGGGAAAATCAACATACAAGCAGAGAGCATTTATCGGTTCTTGATTATAAAAAGAAAGAACGGCAAAAAGAAGTTATACAGCTTGATGAAAAGGTCGATATGCTTAAAAATGAAATTGAATGTTATCAAAATTGCAATAATGAATTGATTGAACCGATGTTCAATAAGCTAAAGCAAATGGTAAAAGCGTTGATTGTAAGATGCCTCAAAGCAGAGGCACGAGCTTATAATGCAAACAGAATTGTCGGCAGGCTTCAAAATGATGTTGAAATTTATAAAAAAGATGCAAAATCATTCAGCAAAATGGCTCACAGAGCAGATAAAAAGCTTGCTCAATACAGCAAACTTCGCAGAATAATCGGGCCGAAAAATGTTGATGAAATTCTAAAACAGTCTCAACCGAGAAATAAAGAAAGATATAGGTGATTTTATGAAAAAATATATAACAGATGAAAAAACAGGCATTAGCTATACACTTGTAGGTGATGTGTATATTCCAAATCTTGTATCAACCGATACAAATTATGGAATAGGCTATTGGGGCAGAAAACATAAGGCATATATAAAACAATATAAACCGTTATTTTATACAACCCTGCTTACTCAGTGTAAACTCAATTCATACCTGCACGATGTTGATGTCCGAGCAGCCGAAATGTACGATGCTCTCATTAAACAATTAGCAAAACAAGAAGATGTTACAGAAAAACTCAAAGCAAGTGATATGATGTTGTGGGTGCGAAAGATGAACAATATCCGTAATAGAGCAACGGAGATTGTAAATGCAGATTTAATCTATGCATAAAATCACGCCGAGTGCGGCTCGCTTTCGAAGTCGTACTCGGCGTTTATTATTAAAATGGCAACTCATCGTCATCTGTAGTATTAATCTCTTCCGTTATCCCTAATACATTTTTTGCACGGAATAAAAGATGATCATATGTAAGAATTGATATTTGATTGTATGCAGCGTTGAGTATTCTGTAAGCTTCTCGCTGTTCATCGTTCCAATCATTAGAACGCCCAAAAATCAAAATACATCGTGGTTTTATTACTTTACTTTTGGTCTTTTCAATAAATTTAGCACTATTTGCTTCACGCTCAATAGCATAAATATAGTTGAGGCATTGAGTAATAGCTTTAACTAAATCAGTAGAAGGAACATAATTATTATGATCTTTTGTTGCAGACCAAAACTGCAAACCGTTTGGTTTTTTTATTTCGACCAAATCTACGAATCCATCAAAAGCACGCATTATATAGTCTGCAATATTCTCAGTATCTATATTTCGCTCATCGATAATTTGTGCAAAATCCGAACCAAGAACCCATTTGTTTTCAGTAAACCAATTTTGCCAAAAAGATTCAGGCAATGCTTCTCCAAGATTTTTTTCAAAATCAACAAGGGCATCTTTCTTTTTTATGGATGTTGCAGCAACAAATACATTGTCAGACAGAATTCCTTTTTCAATCAGAAGTTCGGCAGTATCGCTATTCTTTTCAACTAACTCTTTAAATTTATTTATAAGTTCTTCATCATCATTAGATACATTTATATATTTTCCGGAGCCAAGATTTACAGGAACATAATATTCAGAAATATAACTGATAAGAGCATTTAATTCTTCATTATCTAATGTAAGTTCACTTTTGGGTTTTTCATTTTGAACTTTACCAAAAGGAAATAGATATCTTCCTATTTTTAATGATATATCTGGTTCATTGTGATGCTCATGAGGAATTTTCATTAGCATTACTTGAGAGTACACTCTTTTTTTCGTTTTAAGAGTTTGCGGAGCAGCATAATCTACACCTTTTGAAGATGTTTTAATTTCGCTCATATAAACCTCCTTTGGTGTTTCTTGTTTTTTGTTATGATATCAATTTTATCTACTGTGCAGTTATATGGCTTGCAATGCTTCAAGAGTATGTGAACTTTGCTTTTTTATTTTGCTAATATACGCTGTCATATAATCATAGTCAGGATCTCCATCGGTGTTTACAGGCAATTTTATTACAAAATCCCTCTTGATATGAGCATTTAATTCTTTAATAAATGCTCGATAATTATTTTGACTCTCTTTAAATATTGCAGTGGCAATAAATTGCTTTGCTTCAAAGGTGACATTTTCTTTTGGAATTAAAACTGCAACATTCTGACTCGTATAAAAAGGTTCTTCCTGGATAAAACATGAGCCCAAATATGCACCGCCTAACGCTAAAGTTAAACAACCTGAATCATAAGGAGTTAACCCCTTTATTTCGTTAACTTTTTGGGTTATACCATTATTAAAATTTGAGCGACCTACAAAGCTTATTTTAGGTATGGTTGTATCCATTTTTGCTTTATCTAATTTAGTACCGGAATCGATCTCAAATATATCATATAAATGAAAGTTTCGCCACTCTTTTACATCAATTTTTCGAAAAACAGCAGATTGCTTCGCTGACTGCAATTTAGTCAGCGAAGCGCTGACTGCAATTTCTCGATTTTTCATATATTCTTCCATATATGAAAAATCGGGGTTTCCGTCTTTATCAGCCGGCAACTTTATCATCATCTCTTTTGCGGATTCGCGAGTAAACTTATTGACATAATTGAAGTTTAAGTTTATAGCTCTACTTCTGAACACAGACAAGAAAAATAACAAAGATTTTTCGTTCCAATTATCTTTATACTTTCCAATAGGATACATACCCTGTATATGTGCATAACCCACAAATGGTTTTGATTGATAAAACATAGCAGTTGCAGTAGTGGTATCACTAAATGTAATTATATTGCCTTTCTCTGTAACGGGTTGATTGGTATAGCCGCCAATACCATTATTGAATGATGAATTTACAACCACAGGGTTAACGCCAGTTTCGTCAAAAAGGGAACTGTTTGTTCGTTTGTATGCTTTGGTAGGATGGATGTCGAACAAATCCCCGATTTTGAATTCCTTCCAATTACTTGTATTAATATTATTCATTATCATTTCCCTCGCTTTCTAAGGAAATGGATATAATTCCCTCACCGTTGCTATCTACAGAACTATTATATAACACTTTTGTAATTAGCTTGTCGCTAAACTCTTTAACATCAATTCCCTCTTTGAACATCAGATAATCCATCATTGTTTTAGTGAAATCTTCTTCGCTAATTTCAAATTCTTTTTCTGGAACCTGATAGCTTAAATGTTCAGAAGGCTTTATCCATTTTATTGTGTTATCACCCGATTGTTTTCTAATTATCTCAACCCATTTATCCTCAATGTTCTGCCATCTATCCTTAATATCCTGTCTGCCTTGATTTTTGACCGTTTCCAAACCATCATCCTCTATATAGCAGGTAAAAATCTCTTTATTGTTTTGTGGAGTACCTGACTCAAAAATAAAGATGGAAGTTGTTACACCCTCAGAAAATATCTTTTCTGGCAATTTAATTATTTTCTCTAAGGTGCTATGCTTGAGTAGTTTAGCTCCGTTATCCTTTTCTAGTTTTTTATCAGGGAGAATAAAAGCACATTTTGTATGCGGCGGTACATTTAAAAGAACATTGTTTACGATTGTTAAACAACCGTATTTGCGCTCAAAGGGCGGATTCATCAAAACTTTTGTTATGTAGTTATTTATAAGTATGAGGTTGCCGTTCTTGTCCTTCTGAAATTCTCCTTTTTTGTTAGTTTTATAGCTTTTTGACTTTATCCAATCGCAAGCCTCTTGTGTACGTGTGTCCAACTGTTCCAAATTAGTTTTTCCGTCTTTATGGATAAGCATATTTGCACAGGCAAGAGCAAATATCTCCCTGTCAAACTCAATGCCAAACAACTGTGTTTCTTTGATTTCCGGTGCTTTCTTGGCGTTTATGCCACCCGCTTCTTTAATCATGTTGCACATGGACTTTACAAGAAACGCACCGGAGCCGCAAGCGGCATCCAATATTCTGTCATTTTGATCTATATCAATGAGGCGGTACATAAATGAGGTAATGTGGTCAGGGGTGAACACTTGCCCACTTTCGGATTTCTTTTTATAACGGTTAAATTCATTGAAAAATATACCCATTACATCTTCGCCATTCCAATAATCCGAATTAACGCAATCGGAAATTTCAGAAACCCATTTAATAAAGTTATCAATTGCTTCTTGATTAGAAGCATTATTCATTTTGATTTCGGAATAAACTTCAATCAATAAATCTAGTTTTAAGTTTTGTTTTTTACTTTCTTCTAATGATTTTGATAAGGTGCTTAAAATTGAATTTTTCATAAGTGAAAAATCCATACCTTTAATTAGTATTGCATCGTATCTTTTGGCAACCAAAGCACAAGCGGTAAAAATCATTCTATGATACAAATTTTTAATACCAAACTCTGTATGCAAGCAATCGTTGATTTTCTTTGTAAGATTATAAATGCGTTGTTTATCTATGGCGTTCTTGGTGAAAAGGGCAATATAGTATGCCTTATTTTGAAGAGTTATTGAAGCCTCGGTATCTTCAATATTGTTTTTAAAAACACGAACATCTATGCCATTATATAGAATACCGACTACTTGCTTATATTTTGTCGCAACAATGTTGCAGTTTTTTATAAGTTCATCAATCCACTTTTGATTAGATATATCTTCTGCTTCTGACTTAGTTTCAAGTATTATGGCTGGTGTATTATGATCATCAGGCAAATACCATCCGTCAGGTTTGTCATTTATGCCAGTAAATCCTAATTGATTAAAGGTTGTAATTTGTCCAGTACCTTGTTGCACTTTTGCTTCTGCGACATCAAAGCCCAATATGATTTTAGCACTATCTCTAACTTGATCTTCCGTGCGATAAGTAGCTTTCTTTATCATTTGTTTTTCCTCCTCTTATTGCCACTTGCTCTCCAAAGCAGTCCATTTTTCTTCAAATCTCTCATCTTTGACCACCGCTGTAAACGGCTCTACCAAAAATTCTTTTATAGTTTTCAGCACTGTGTTAAAATCATCGGTTTTAGTATCTATCTTTCGACAAAATGCTTTCCATTTCTTTTGCATTGCATCATTTTCGGCAAAAGCCATAACCTGCTCAAATTGTTCTATCGTAAAGGCGTGTCCACGATTTTCAAAAGTCTTTTTAAGGGCTTTTGTCAGCGTTGCGCCGTCAAAATCAAACTTATTGGCAAGATAGTAAATATCGTAATAATCTTTCATTCGGCTTGAAAATTCCATTAAATCAAGAATTGCATCAAGCTTTTCGGCAATTGTCGTTTCCAACGAATATGTATTTACCGTCGGAGAAGCAAAATCATCAAGCTGTGTAGGAATTTTTCGCTTTTCCTGTTTTGGCACGATGACATCGCCAACGCCGAAATCAATGCTGAAAGGCGTTCTTGTATTCTTGATATGTGCAACAAGAGATGCACCGATACCGGCATATTTCTTTGCAACAGCAATGGGAGCAACATCTGTTATCTCAAATGTAACAAATTCATTTTCAGTAGGTGTTGCGATAATTTCTTCAAGCACAACTCGTAGTTGCTCTGGAGTGTTTGGCATTTGTCGAAGCAAAAAATCAACATCGACCGTTACTCTGCTGTCAAATTCGGTAAGGGAATAGATAAACAATCCGCCTTTGAGAACAAAATTTTCTGCGTATTTTGATTTTTCAAGTCTGCGCAAAAATTCTTCCTGACAAAAGAGTTGTAAGCAAAGTTGATAACTTCTTCCACTTGCCTGAGCCTTATTCTTTAATCGTGTAAGCACAGACGCAGCAATATCAGCCATTCAGCAACACCTCCATCAGTTCGGTAACTTTTTTATACACACGCAATTTTTGGGAATAAGCAGAAAGATTATTCAGATTCTTTTTGTCATCTTTTACATAAGCGTTAATGGCCTTGTTGAAAATTTCGTTATCTAATCTTGAACGATATTTGAAACAATCACATATTGTTCGCTCACGGTCATATACAGGCAGCTCAACTCCGTTGAAGTTGTCGGTGATTTTCCCAAGTTCATACAACTCAGGCTGCATATAATAAGGTTGAATAGCAAGTGAATCGACTTTTAGTTTTGTTCTTGACATTGAACGAGGCACAGCTATTGACCATTTTCGTGGTGCAAAGTCGCTGTAACCATAGTGAAACAACGCAGATTCAACACAAACTATTCCTTTTGGGATGAGTGTTGCAAGCAATTGTTCTTCTGAAGAAACACATTTTTCGGCAAGCTGATAGTATCCGTGTCGTACACGATTAAGAAAGCCTGCGTTACACAGGTTTACGACATCAACAGCTCTGATTCCGGCAGCAACAAAGTCGGCAGATTTTGCAATGCCATTATTGTCTACAACCACTTCTTTTGCTCGCTCTTGAAGATTCACTCATTCACCCTCTTCCTTAAATAAAATTCACGCACAGCGAATACATAATTGTGCGTTGATTTTATTATACCTGAGACAACTAAAAAAATCAATTAAAATTTAAGCACATTTTTTGAAATGTGTGCGTAAAATTAAAATACATCTTGTAAAACAAAAAGAAATCAAGTATAATATAAATTGTAAAACCAATCCGGTTGCGATTATTCTACTCTTGCAACCATCGGTTTTATCGCACCTGATAAGAAAATGATAAATTCTCGTCATACAGGTATGATAATATGGATTATCAAAATACTGCGAAGACTACACGATACGTTTTATAAACAAAATGCGTTAAGTTTAGCCTTTCGGCAACGAGTGGGAATAGCTCCCTTTGGTTTAGATGTGCCGAAAAACCCAGTATTTATGCGTGCTTCGGGGCTTGGCACTTTTTGAACAACCGCTTTTGCAACACTTTTTTCAAAAACGTGTTTTCGGGCAGATGAAATAGTCCCCCTCAGCTTGCCACTAAACCTAAAAATCTCATAATTTTTAAGGCTTTTGCCCTATTTGGGGCAGAAGCCTTTTTGCATATTTGATAAAACTCCCTCTTTAATATATCATCAAATCAGATAAAAACAGCAAGGTGGATAGTATGAAAACAGAAAAATGCCATATATATTTAAGTACAAAAGAAAGAAACGAAATTGTTGCAATATATCAAGGCGCATCGCAAATGTTTTTTATACGCCCCTGCTCACAAATGCGCACTGAACAGACACCTTGCCGATGTAAATAAGCAGGCTGAGGATATGTTCTTTCGGTTGGTAAACCAACTTGCCGAAAAGGAAGGTGTAACCGAACAGCTCAAAGCCACCGATATGATGCTCCGGGTGCAAAAGATGAATAATATCCGCAATAGAGCAACGGAAATTGTAAATGCAGAACTGATTTACAAGGTATAATCACAACGACGGCAGGGAGCAATCTCTGCCGATTTTAGTCGTATAATCATTAAAATAATTGACAATATAAAACAAATGATTTATAATATAAACATATAGATCTTTGTGAGGGAAAATTATGACCACATCAGAACAAATTCGTGTTTTATGTGTGAGAACTGGTGTTAGTTTATCAGAACTCGCACGTAGGATTGACCAAACTCCACAGAATTTTAATGCAAAACTTAAAAGAAATACAGTAACTCAAGATGAACTTAACCAGATTGCAAAAGCTTTGAATGTTAAATACGAACAATATTTTGTTTTGGGTAATGGTGAACTTGTTAAATAGGAAGGATTTTACTATGACCGAACATAAAATAATATTTGGCGATAGTCGTTCGCTCAATCAAATTAAGGACAAATCTGTACAATTGATTATAACCTCGCCTCCATACTGGCAGTTAAAAGATTACGGTACGGAAAATCAAATTGGCTTTAATGACAGTTATGAAGAATACATAAATAATTTAAACTTGGTATGGAAAGAGTGCAATCGTGTCTTATGTGATGGCTGTAGATTGTGTATCAATATTGGAGATCAATTTGCTCGTTCTGTATATTATGGCAGATATAAAGTAATTCCAATAAGAACAGAAATTATTCGTTTTTGTGAATCCCTTGGTATGGATTATATGGGTGCTATCATTTGGCAAAAAAACACTACAATGAACACATCCGGTGGCGGTGCCGTTATGGGAAGCTTTCCTTATCCTCGAAATGGCATATTAAAAATAGATTACGAGTTTATTTTGATTTTTAAAAAATTGGGAAATGCTCCAAAACCTACCAAGCAACAAAAAGAACAATCTGTTATGACAAAGGAAGAGTGGCGAGAGTATTTTTCCTCTCATTGGAATTTTAATGGTGTTAAACAAATGGGGCATATAGCAATGTTTCCGGAGGAACTTCCAAAAAGACTGATTAAGATGTTTTCTTTCGTAGGGGAAACTGTCCTTGATCCTTTTGCGGGTAGCGGTACAACATCGCTTGCTGCAAAAAATCTTGGAAGAAACTCTGTCGGATATGAGATTAACAGAGAGTTCTTGCCGATAATAAAAGAAAAACTTTGCAGTGAACAAACTAATATGTTTGAAGAAGGTAGAGTGATTTTTTCAGAGAGTAGAGAAAATATTAAATACTCTTTTGATGATTTACCATACTATTTTCATGATCCGCACAAAATGGATAAAAAGGTGGATGTGAAGAAATTACAATTCGGTTCAAAAATTGATGGAAAAGATGTCAAGCGAAAAGATTTGTTCTCTGTAAAAAAGGTAATAAGTCCTACTTCAATTGAATTAAGCAATGGGTTAATCGTAAATTTATTAGGAATAAAAAGTAATCCAGAACATGAAGAAGATGCTGTAAAATTCTTACAAGCTAAATTTAATAAACGTAAAGTATTCTTAAAATATGATTCTATAAAATATGACTGTAACAACAATTTATTATGTTATGTATATCTTGATAACAAAACATTTATCAATAATCATTTAGTTAGAACCGGTTTTGTTTCAGTTGATACAAGTATAGATTATTCGTGTAAAGAAAAATTTTTAAGTTCAATACCTGTATAATAAAGGGCGGAGATATCTCCGCCCTGAAATGTTTATTCTTCAACTTCAATAGTTAATCCAGTTTTCTTTTTAGTATAATAAATCATCTTCACATCAATTATTTCAGATAATCTATTCATCGTTTTATAAGTATCCGGTTTTACGGAATATGCGGTGTCACCAACATATCCGTCAATACCAACAGACTCTTCTTCCGGAGTGGCAAGACGATAAGTTGTTTCTTTGCGTTCAGCGAGAGAAGCTAAAATCGCTTTTTGAACATACATTCCATTGAATGTCTTGGCAATAACTAAATCTTCAACCCAACGTTTAACCATTTCGCGATCAATGAGTGGGATAGCATTTCGGAGATTTTGCACTTGAACATAAATTTTATCAGTTGCTTTGTCAAAGGCATCAGGATATCTTTCTACATACCAAGCGTGCCAATTTTCGATGGTGATTTCTTCACCAGAAGTCATAAACTCAGGAAATAGTTCAGACATCTGACCCACAACAACAGGGCGAGTGCCCTGGGCATTCTGATTCGCCCAGTTAATTAATTGTGAAGTGTACTTTGGAAAAGTGGATGTTTCGCTTTCATTGTGGCATTCTATGTTTTCGTTTTTTAGTGTATATTTCATTTTTTCCACCTCGCGTAATTATCGTTAGCCATTTTTTGAGTTCTTCTCATGCCACGAATTCTCTTTTCATAGTTGGCATTATAATCAGCCATTTCTTCATCTGTTTGAGCAATAAAATAGCCCTTGTTACAAGAAATCAATGGCAAGCCGTACTCTTCTGCAGTATTCCAGATAGCTTGCCTACTAACTGATTGTGTATCTTCCAGAGGAAAGCCCATAGCTTCGCTTATACGTTTAGCTGCGATGGCATTTTTCTTGCCACAGTGTTCCATCAAAATATTTTTAATCTTTTCACTCATTATGAACCTCCAAAAATAATTTATATGTTTCAATTCCAAGTGCATCCGCTATACGCTGTATGTTTTCTAACGAAATGCTACGGCGATAACACTCGATAGCACTAATATAAGTACGGTGCATACCGCATTTATCGGCGAATGCTTCTTGAGATATTCCCATAGCTGTACGATATTTTTTTAGGTTGTCACCAAATACTTTTATAATATCCATAGTTGCAAACCTCCATATTTTATAGTATAATTAAAATGAATACAAAAAGTCTACATACAATAAGTAACGATATAGGTGAAGTAAAATTATGTATGACTATAAAAAATCAAAAGAAATCGTCGAATCTATTTTAAAATCTCCAACCAAAATAGTAGAAAAAGATTTTGTTCCGTCATCAGATTCAGCGTTTACATATGAAAATGGGATAACGGCTTGGGTTGTGCTTTATTTGTTGATATTGTTGATTCAAGTAAAATATTTCATTCAACGAGTTAATTATAGGTGAACGCATACCAACACAAGAAAGCAAAAATTAAAAACAGCAAACTAAGAACTGCCGGACATCAAGTCCGACAGCTCTTTAACATTATATCGTTATTGAATTAATATTCCCTGCTATTATGAATTCTTTACATTATAAAGTTTATCCGGATAGTCGGTCATAATGCAGTCTGCACCCATATCAAGCAGGTACTTCATATCCTCTTCGTCATTTACTGTCCAATACTGCACTGCCATATTATGCTCATGAGCATAGTTAATCATCTGTGCTGTGCCAAGATTTACTCCAAGATTTCTGTAAGGAGCGCAAAACGGAATTTGCAACACATTACAAGGCGGCTCATAATTCGGGTCGTTTTCAAGTGCTGCCTGCCAAAATTCAAATACTTCGGGAACGGAAGTGCTTCGTGCAAGGTCAGGATAGTTTTCGTCTACATAATCGCTGACTTCCTTATGGAATGAGCCAAAGATAACATTGTCAAGTATTCCCTTTTCCACAATAGTGTTGTAAAGAATATCAACGCCTTCCTTACCCAAATCCTCACCGTTTTTGATTTCGATAATGTACTTATATCTGCCCTGTCCCTGCTCGATAAGATAATCAAGAATATCGTTAAGCTTGAGTATCTTCAAATCGTCGGGAATCTCGTCACCTTTAAGCTCGGCATACGGCGATTCACCGTTTTCGTTTTCAAATTTAGCACCCATATTAAGCGTTCTCAGCTCGTCGTAAGTTTTGTCTTCGGGTCTAACATCCTTTTCGCCAAAAATCTCACGACTGTCCGAGGTTCTGTCAAGAGTGTCATCGTGCAAAAGTACAAGCTGCTTATCCTTTGTGATATGCAAATCAAACTCAAAAACATCAATGCTAAACGCAGGATTTTCTGCACAGTTTTTGAATGCAAGCATAGTTTCTTCAGGCTCAATTCCGCCACCGCTTCGGTGTCCCGAAATGTCGGTTTGCTCAAGTATGTACTTGTTATCGGTATCATAAGTTTGAATTTGGTCATGAGTAGAACGATGCTTTCCTGACACCGTCATCACCGTTGCAAGCGAAACGATGAGCAAAATAATAACAGCCAAAACAATCCATTTCGCTGTCTTTTTACCCGTTTTTTTATTTTTTGTTTTTTCCATAAATTATCCCTCGCTGTAAATATTATATAAACATTTTACATAGCCAATGTTGCAATGTCAACAAAAGTTTTCAGTAATTTATACATAAATTGGTAATTATATATAAAACAATCAAAAATCGATATGATACATAAATCCCCCAATTTTTGCAAGCAAGTTAATATACCGATAAATACAAAAACACGGTCTGCTTTAAAGTAGGCAAACCGTGTTTTTTACTCAAAATTAAATTATAACACAAAACATTATCGGTTTGAATAAAAATCATTAAATGGTACGCTTTTACGACCTTATTATGCAAATCATTTTGACCCTATTTACAAATAAACGCAATTATGTTATACTCAAATTGTTCTTATAACATACCAAGAACAAATTAGGTTACTACAAAAAGGTAGAAAACCGAAAAGCTCTAACGGCTCCTTTTTGGGGCCGTTATCTTTTTATAATATAAAGGGGAACATTATGAAATACGGAATAGGATTGGATTTAGGAATTGCATCAGTAGGATATTGCGTAACACAGCTTAACGCAAATGACGAGCCAATGAGAATAATTCGTCTGGGTTCGAGAGTTTTTGATTGTGCGGAAACTGACAAAGGCGGTTCGCTTGCCCAGCCAAGGAGGGAGGCAAGAGGACAACGCAGAAGAACGAGACGACATAAGCATAGATTAGACAGAATTAAATATATGCTATTACAAAACGGCATTGTCACACAAGAAGAACTTGACAATATGTTTGTCGGCAAATTGTCTGATATATATGAAATAAGAAGCAAAGCACTTGACGAACCAATAAACAATATCGAATTTGCAAGAGTTCTTATCAATCTTGCCCAAAGGCGTGGCTTTAAGTCCAACAGAAAAGTTGAAGAAAAAAGCAAAGACAAAGAAGTCGGTATGCTTTTGGGGGCTATCGAAGAAAACAAAAAGTGCATTGCGCAAAATGGCTATCGTACAGTTGGCGAAATGCTGTATAAGGATGAGCGATATGCTAAAAGCAAGCGAAACAAAGGCGAAAATTATCTAAACACTGTTTCTCGTGATATGATAGAAGATGAAATAAAAAAGATATTTTTTGCTCAAAGAAACTTTAATATGGCTTTTGCAAGCGAAAAACTGGAAGAAGAATACACAGACATAGTAATGTCGCAGAGACCGTTTGACTTAGGCCCTGGAGAAGGCAATAAAAACTCACCAAGCCCTTATGCCGGTAACCAAATTGAGCTGAGAGTCGGCAAATGTACGCTCTTTCCAAATGAGCCTCGTGCCGCAAAAGCAACATATTCATTTCAACTTTTTTCCCTTCTTCAAGGCATTAACAATATTTCTCTTATTGATAACGCATCAAATAAACATATGCTTTGTGATGAAGAAAGAAAACTTCTTAAAGAATATTGCATTAATACAAACAATGTAACATTTGCGTCAATTAGGAAAAAACTTGGAATTTCGACCGATTATAGATTTGCCAATCTGTCATATGGCGAAAAAGATGTTGATGAAGTCGAAAAAAAGGCTAAATTTCAGCATTTGAAAAGTTATCATCAAATGAAAAAAATCCTGGGCGAATCCATAAAATCATTTACTACGGAACAATTGGATAAAATAGGAACGATATTTTCTTATTATAAAAACGATGAACGAATAAAAGAACAGCTCAAAGAAACAGACATTGAAGAATCTATGTTTGAATTACTGCTTCAACTTCCTTCGTTTAGCAAAACGGGGCATATAAGTATAAAAGCTTGCAGATTGCTTGTTCCATATCTGGATGAAGGTAAGTCCTACAATGAAGCATGTGAATGCGCAGGTATAAATTTTAAGGGACATTCTAATTCTGAAAAGAGCCTGACCCTGTCACCTGTGTCAAGAGAACTTGAGGATATAACTAATCCGGTTGTACGGCGTGCAGTATCTCAAACAATAAAGGTATTAAATGCAATAATAAACGAAATGGGGACCTCCCCTACATATGTTAATATCGAGTTGGCTCGTGAACTTTCAAAATCAAAAAAAGAGAGGGACGATATTGCAAAAAATCACAAAAAAAATAATGATAAAAATGAGAAAATCAAAGCTGAGATAATAGACAATTTTAATATTATTCCAAATGGTCAAGATATTATTAAGTTAAAACTGTACCATGAGCAAAACGGAATTTGTCCATATTCTCTAAAATGCATTGAATACAATAGGTTGTTTGAGATAGGCTATGTGGAAATAGACCATATTGTGCCATATAGTGCTTGTTTTGATGACAGCTACAATAACAAAGTGCTTGTCTTTTCAAATGAAAATAGGCAAAAAGGAAACCGAGTGCCTTTAGATTATTTAGAAGACATCAAGAAATCTGATTACCGTGTTTGGGTAAACGCAAATGTAAAGAATTATAAAAAGAAGCAAAATCTTCTAAAAGAACATTTTGATAAAAATGACGAAAGAGAATTTAAGCAAAGAAACCTTAATGATACAAGGTATTTAAGCAGATTGCTATACAATTATATTAATGATAATCTTTTGTTTGAAGCATTTAGCAGCGGCAAAAAAACTCATGTTATGTCTGTAAACGGTGCGGTTACTGCGTATATTCGTAAGCGTTGGGGCATAGAAAAAATCAGAGAAAACGGCGATTTGCATCATGCTGTGGATGCAACGGTGATTGCTCACATTACGCAAGGAATGATAAACGAAATCACTTCTTATAGTTTTTCAAAAGAAACAGAATACATTATTGACAACAATACCGGAGAAGTAAAAGAACGCTTCCCTCTTCCTTATCCTAACTTCAGAAAAGAGCTTGAAGCAAGGAGTGAAATTGAAGATGAAAAGCGTCTCAAGGACATTCTTCATTCTTTCCCAAACTATTCATACGATGATGTCGCCTTAGCGAAACCGGCCTTTGTTTCTCGTATGCCGAAACATAAGGTGACAGGTGCTGCACATGACACAACCATTCGTTCCGGTAAAGTTGAAGGCTTTATGATTTCAAAAACTGATTTGACATCATTAAAATTAAAAAATGGTGAAATTGAAAACTATTATAATCCCGAAAGTGATTCTTTGTTATATAATGCGCTTTTGAAAAGGCTCATTGAGTTTGACGGCGATGCAAAAAAAGCTTTTGTCGGAGAGTTTCATAAACCCAAATCGGACGGTTCTGCGGGTCCGATAGTCAAAAAAGTAAAACTCATCAAACGCTCATCATTAAATATAAAAGCAAGAAATGAAAACAATTTTGGCATAGCAGAGAATAGCAATATGATTCGCATAGATGTTTTCTATGTAGAAAATGAAGGTTATTATTTTGTTCCGATTTATGTTGCCGATACAGTTAAGTCTACCTTGCCAAATATCGCTTGTCCTTTTATCGATGGGAAAGAAAAAATAATGGAAGACAAAGATTTCATATTCTCTCTTTATCCAAATGATTTAATCAAAATAACTAAAAAAGAAATGAAGTTTAATTTATCAAATAAGGAAAGTACGTTGCCGTCTGTAAAATATGCGAATGAAGCACTCGTATATTTCAAGAGCGCAGATATATCGACTGCCAGCATAAATGGTATAACCCACGACAACTCTTATAAATTTAGAAGTTGCGGAATCAAATCGTTAATTAATCTTGAAAAATATACAGTTGACCCTTTAGGCAATGTTAGTAAGATAAAAAAAGAAAAGCGAATGTACTTTAATTAATTATTATGGCTTATAGAAATATTTTTGTTGCTAATGAAGTAAAAATGAAGTTAAAAAACAATCAATTAATAATTTCAAACGGTGACGAATTATCATTTCCGATAGAGGACATCCGTTCGATAGTAATTGATAACCCTTATTCAACACTTACTTCTAAATTAATTTCAAAGTTGGCTGACGACGGGGTTTGCTTAATTATTTGTGATGAGAAGCATATTCCCTCTTGTGAGCTTTTACCCATAGGGGCTTATTGTCGAATGAACAAAAGGATTAATCTTCAATTTTCACAGTCAAAGCCTAAATTGAAAAAGATATGGCAGCAAATTGTGCAATCAAAAATAAACAATCAAGCCAAGTGTTTAGAATTAAATAGTGTCAACGAATCGAATTTGCTCTTTGGAATCGCAAAAAATGTTGCCTCTGGAGACACAACAAATCGAGAAGGTTATGCAGCAAGATTATATTTCAAGGCATTATTTGGTAAGGAATTCACTCGTAATGACGAAAATAATATAAACGCTGCGCTTAATTATGGCTATGCGATTATCCGTTCGTATATTGCAAAAACGCTTGTCACTTATGGTTTGGAGGGAAGTCTGGGCATACATCATAAGAGCCAGTTAAACCAATTTAATTTAGCTGACGATATTATCGAGCCGTACAGACCGATTATAGATAATTATGTTTACCAAAATTTTAACGCAAACAGCGAAGAACTTTCAACCCATCACAAAGCACAGCTTCAGCTTTTACTTAACAGTGCAACCGTAATAGACGGTACTCGTCATAGTGTTGCTAACGCAATAGAATTAACGGTGCAAAGTTTGGTTTATTCTTTTGAAAACGATAAGGCTACACTTAAATTGCCGAAATTAAGTGAAATTTCATATTTTAATTATGACTAAATTTATGAGAATGATTGTATTTTTTGACCTGCCGGTTAAAGAAAAAACTGCACAAAAAGCAGCTGCAAAATTTAGAAACTTTTTAATTAAGGACGGCTACTTAATGATTCAGTATTCTGTATATTCAAGAGTTTGTAATGGATATGACGCAGTAAAAATGCATGAAAAAAGGCTCAGACAGCATTTGCCGCCTAATGGTTCAGTGCGCTTACTGACAATTACAGAAAAGCAATATGAATCCATGGAAATTTTGCTTGGTGAATTTATTCAGTCAGACATTCCTGTATCTTATGAACAATTAACTTTATTGTAAAAAGGAAAAGGCACAACAAAATCAAATGATTTTGTTGTGCCTTTTTATCTCAAATTTTTCTTGAAACGCCCTGTTTTCCCATGTTTTCTGTCCCCATATTATAACATACCAAGAAAAATTAGGGAACTACAACGTTCTTTGGCAGAAGAAAGGAAGTATTACATTATAACATACCAAGAAAAATTAGGGAACTACAACATATAATCGTCCCAGAAATGCAACGATTGAATTATAACATACCAAGAAAAATTAGGGAACTACAACCAATTAGTCCGTAATAATGCTTATTATCAATTATAACATACCAAGAAAAATTAGGGAACTACAACAACTCGTTGATTATAATAACGGTAAATTTATTATAACATACCAAGAAAAATTAGGGAACTACAACTTTAAGCGTTTTTTTGAAGTATCAATCATATTATAACATACCAAGAAAAATTAGGGAACTACAACATATAATCGTCCCAGAAATGCAACGATTGAATTATAACATACCAAGAAAAATTAGGGAACTACAACGGCGGTAACAGTGGCTTGACTGAGAACACATTATAACATACCAAGAAAAATTAGGGAACTACAACGGAATAAGTCGACAGCCAAGGTCTTTATCCTATTATAACATACCAAGAAAAATTAGGGAACTACAACACATTACATTCCTGTAAGGGATTCAATAGAATTATAACATACCAAGAAAAAATATGGAAGCACAACTGTGTAAAAGTTATCAGTTTTATTATTAAATTACTCTTTAAGGTCTAATATAACAAACTGCCATTTCGCTTTATGCTTTGGAAATTGGAGTATTGTCGAGGAGGGTGGTTGTTATAAATTGTTCCTCGGATATTTTATAGGTGTATTTGCCGTTATATTTTTTACAGTATCGCTGATAATTTTTTGACCGTAGCCGTGAAAATCCTTGTCCCTTATTTTTTTATTGGCTGTATTTTTATATGCGTTTATACCTTTAATTAAAATAATCGAAGGCGTAATACGGATTGAAAGTTCTATCGCTTTTTTCTCCGAAAAGCTTTCTGTCGCTTCGATTTGATTATCAATAAGATTAGTCAGAACTCTGCATAAATCGTAATTTGATATTTTAATTTCAGCGTTTTCCTCGACCGTCATTACAAGTTCAATTCCCTTTTCCTTTGCTTGCTGACACTTGATTGTGTAAATCGTATTTATAGTTTCATTTTTGCAAATTATCTCGTATGCGGAATTATGAATATCGTCATTAGCCTTTTGCAGAATTTCCAATGCGTTTTCCGACTTGTCTATTTCAATAAAACCGACAGCAGTTGTAATAATATTTGACATATCGTGTCTGATTTTTCTGAATCGTTCTCGTTCGGGTTTCAGCTGCAAATATTTTTGATAATCAAGTTCATTTTTAGTGACTAACTGCTTATATTTTAGGTTTTCGATTTCTCTTTTTTCGAGAGCGTCAACTGCGAAAATAATCGAAAAATCAATTACAAAGCAAGCAATAAAATATATGCAAGAAATCAGCGATAACCTTTGAGAATAATCATTTACCTTAGTAGCAAGCTGCTGTTCAAACGCATAAACAAGCTGAATTGCAAAAACATGCGTTAAAGGAAAAAGATAAAAATACAGGTATTTTATATTATGTTCCAGATTATTATCAAGCTTGTTTTTTATCATTTTAATAGCAAAAGCAACAAGAAATGAAAACGCAATCATAAACAAACATAGGCAAATCAGTGACAAGCGGGTTGTTGTATTAAGAAATGCGTCTGTGCTTTCTTTTCCAAAGGTAAGAGTTATTAATGCATAATATAACGCAGATGATAAGAGCAAAGACAAAAAAGCCGATATAACAGAAATCAGCTTCAAATATAATTTGCTCTGAGTTAAAGCGACCACAAGTATAAATTGAATGATAAAATATATTGTCAGACAGGCATACTCAACCTTTTGGGACATATCCTTGAGCTGCAAAGTCGCATACGAATATACCATACACACTCCAACATAAACAACAAAGGTTTTAACTATACCATACTTTCTTTTTGTCAAAGCATTTACAATATTAAATGACAAAACGGCTCTTGCAAAATGTAACATCCAAGCCCACGAAAAAAAGTCAATAGTTGAAATTTCATTCATTATTTTATTACCTCATTTATAGATTCAGCAAATAATTTTTGTAATCGTTTACCTTCTTCGAATACGACTTTGGAGATATTTGAACTTTATCATTATTCTTTAATGTAAATTGATAACGCTCATAACTGATAATGTAATTCATATTAACCAAATAGCTTTTGTGACAACGCAAAAAATTAGGCGGAAACTCTTTTGAAAAAGACCTCAATGATGAGTACAGTGTATATTCCTCATTGGTAATCATATGCAAAACAATATTGTTATTAAAGGTTTCAATATAGGCAATATTTTGCATATTAATAATACAATTTTTTCCGTTACTTTTTATAATTATTTGTTGAGCGACTTTTTTTGTAATACTATTTATTGCTTTTTTAATTGCACTTAAAAGCTGCCCGTCGGACATTTTGGATTTTATCAAGAAATAACAGCTTTCTGTTTCTGAAAGGCGATAGCTTTCAATCGGAAACGAGGTCATAAGAATGTACTGAGTCGAACGAGTGTTTAACTGCTTTTCTATCATCCAATCAATAGAGTTTTTGTCATTAATCATTATATCAAGAAAAACAATATTAATATTATCCGAATTCAAATTAGCCTCAAGATCAATCAAATTATCACAGTATCCAATATTATATTCTACATTTAGATTTTTTTCAAATAAATTTGAAATTTTGTTTTCAAGCAGTAATTTATATTCTGTATCATCATCACAAATAAGAATATTAACCAAAATATCATCTCCCCTTATAATTTATCGTAATTATATCATAAATGATTATCTTTGTCAGTTGCTTTTACCCTGCGAAATTCATATTATACCCTGTAATTATTGTAATGTTACAAAGTTTGTTTTAGTATATTGTCGAGCCGTCGGTTGCCGATAAACAGGCGGATTAAAAAGATTAAACTCGCAAAAAATGAAAAGGAGAAAACAAATGAAAAATGAAAAACACCCTGACCCGGCCGCTTCAAATGCTTCTGCAAGCGAGTCCAAAAACAACAATAAAAAAGATAAAAAATCAAAGGTTAAAATCATTATCGGCATTGTTGCAGTGCTTCTTGTTTTGATTGTTGCCGTGTCAACATCTAAAAGTGGTAACAAAAACCAAGAAAAAATTCCTGCAGCAAGTGAGATATATCCGATTGGAGAGGATATGGGTTACGATTCAGATGACAATGACGATAGTAACGAGTGCAGTTACACCATCGACCCATATGAGATAATTCAAGAAATCGTTGTCGACATAAACGACAACAAGGCATATATAAAATTTGACACCTCTTATAATAAGGAAAAAGACGGTATTAAACTTATTTACAGCGGTGATACGGACCCATATGACGGCAACGGCTTATTAGTAAAGCTTCCTGACGGAACAAATTACAATGTCAGCTATGATGTTGATATTTTAAGCTTTAACTCGACCGGTAAGGTTACAGTTACACCGTCAGCGTCAAATGAAATTGTATTCACAAAGCCATCTGCCACATTTGATGCGATAACTTGCGACTATTTGACCGACCCAAGCAAAATAAAAGACAGCGATTACAAGCTGCTTAAAGAACACGCAAACAAGGTCTATGCAGAGGCTTCGGAGAAAACCGACAACGGTAAATATTATAAAACATATTTTTCTATGCAAAATTCTACGGGAGTAGAATACGGTCGCATTGAGTTTATGTATTCATATGTTCATGAAGGCCAGACTTATTATCAATCAGTGGCTTTTGAAGAATTAAAGATTACAGAAAACGGTGATTTGTGCAATATAAGCTACACTAAGGAAAAAGGCATAAAGTTGATTGACTTAATTGATATTGACAATTACCAAAATTCAAAATATGTTGAGGTTAAGCGATAAGGAGGATTAAAATGAAAATTAATGATAACAAAACCGAAGCTTCAAAGGCAAATGATAATTTAAACAACAGCTCACCGAAAAAGATAAAAAGCCGCAAGCCCATTATAATAATTGCGGTAGTCTTAGTTGTTATAATTGCCGCTTCAATGATTAATTCAAATCATTCAAAAAGCAAATCCTCTCATACGGAAAATCCAAAAAGTAACTATTCATATTCCGATGATGACTTTAAAAAAAGCGACAATGATAATGCCTCAATAGATTTATTCGATGCAATCGAGAATGTTTATTATGATGAGAGTGATAAAACCTGCCTTGTAAAATATAAAAGCGATTATAATGTAGATTGCTTGGATTATAATATCAGCTATGGGATTGACACGTCCGACAACGACTATACCGAATGTCTGAAAATAACACGAAACGGTGTAACAATCGGGCAGTGCGATTTTATAACTGATAACAGCACCTATGTCGCTACCGGAACAATTTCCGTTAAATTAGTTGACCATGATAACAGCGTCATAATGCTTAAAGGCCGAGAAGACAAACAAGGCAATATAAATGACCGCAATTCGTTATTTGGAGAAATCGAATTAAAGCAAATTGAAAAGGAAATTAAGCCGTTAAAGTGTTCATATAATGTTGACCACAGTGCCATTCCCGACAGCGACATTGACAAAATGCTTGAGGTCGCAGAAAAAGAAATCAAAAAAACCTACCCTCTTGCAAAGCTTGAAGCCGTTTATTACGGATACGATGAGGGCGGCACAGGAGACGAGAGTTTGTATGGAATCGACCATGGACACTATAATGAGGTTAAATTTGTTTACAGCTATGTTGATAACGGTCACAAAGGACTCCAAAATGTAAACTTTTATGATGTAAAGTATGCTCAAGACGGAAAGGTTATTGAATCTATTTCCGTACTTCCGATAAAAGTCAAAACAACAACAAGCAGTATTACAGAAATTGACGAATATGAAAAGACACAAAAAGAAAGCTGGAGAGAGCTTTACAAGCTGAGATAAAACTAAAAAACATCATTATAAAAAGTGGCTTGAACATTCAAGCCACTTTTGACATTTTATATGTCGAGCATAGTCTTTTAAGCACTGACTCTTTACAAAAGTTTTATATCAACATAACGAAATGCTGTCGATGAGTTTTAATTCTTCATCGGTGAACGGTGCGCAGTTGATTGCCTTGATGTTGTCGAGAATTTGCTGTGGCTTTGATGCGCCGATTAAAACGCTTGTAACCTCGTCCTTTTGGAGAAGCCAGCCGAGCGCCATATCAGCAAGCTTTTCGCCACGCTTTGACGCCAAATCGTTGAGCTTGCGGATTTGCTCCATTCTCTTTTCATCGAGCGTGCTTTCCTTTAGGTATCTGCCGTCGGTACGGATACGGCTGTCCTCGGGAATTCCGTTCAAATAGCGGTCGGTGAGTTGTCCCTGTGCAAGCGGACTGAATGTAATCAGACCCTTATTCAATTCGCTGACAGCTTCCTTTAAGCCGTTATTTTCTACCGTTCTGTCAAAGATAGAATAGCGATTTTGATTAATAACAAACGGGCAATTCAAATCACTTAAAATTGAAGCCGCTTTTTTAAGAGTTTTTCCGTCATAATTTGAAAGTCCGACATAAAGTGCCTTACCGCTGTTGACAGCAGTTACAAGCGCACCCATAGTTTCCTCAAGCGGAGTGTTCGGGTCCATTCTGTGATGATAAAAAATATCAACATAGTCAAGCCCCATACGCTTTAAGCTTTGGTCGAGGCTTGCAAGAAGATATTTGCGACTGCCCCAATCACCGTAAGGTCCGTCCCACATAAGATAGCCCGCTTTTGTTGAAATTATCATTTCATCACGATAAGCGTGCAAATCTTCTTTCATAATTCTGCCGAAGTTTTTTTCTGCGCTGCCCGGCTGCGGACCGTAATTATTTGCCAAATCAAAATGCGTAATACCATTGTCAAAAGCAGTAAAACACAATGCTTTCATATTTTCAAAATTAGCCGTGTCGCCGAAATTATGCCACAAGCCGAGCGACACCTTAGGAAGCATTAAGCCGCTTTTTCCGCAACGACTGTATTCCATGGCAGAATACCTTTCCTTTGACGCAATATACATAGTCATTCCTCCTATATGTGTGAAAACCACTTGTTGAGCAGTCAAATTTTTGGCTGTAAATTTTCAACGCTCTACATATGAAATATAGCACATATTTTCACAACAATCAATCCTTGCTTTGCGGTTGCCAAAAAAATTAAAAAAGTGTATAATTATATTTCAAAGATTAGCAATTTTAATTGAAAGGTACATACATAATGCTGAAAATTATTCCTACCCCGACATTTGCTGATATTGATAAAAACAAGGTGCTTAAAATCAAATCATTGTCGCTTGACGAGAGCAAAATCAACAAAGCCGTTGTTGACGATTTTTATGATTTTTTGGGTAAACTCAAAATTAAAGTCGGTGATGACTGCACGGTTGATTTTATAGACGAGCCGTCACTTTCAGACGAGGAATACAGACTTGAAGCAGACGAAAAAATCAAGATTTATTCAAACAGCCTCGGCGGCAGGGTTTTTGCCTTGCAAACACTCAAGCAAATTTTATTTCAACAGGGCGAAAATGTGCCTTATCTTGTAATCAAGGACAAGCCGAGATGTAAAATCAGAGGCTTTATGCTTGATGTCGGAAGATATTTTTTCTCTGTTGACGATGTTAAATTGTTTATAAGAAAAGCGTCGCTGCATAAGCTTAATTTCCTGCATTTTCACCTTACCGAAGATCAAGGCTGGAGAGTTGAAATCGACAAATATCCGCTGTTGACCCAAATCGGTTCTGTAAGAAAAAAGACTAATTTTAACCATAC
>ERZ1026772.534-NODE-534-length-27491-cov-9.416533_pt1 | contig 27491 bp, 26 predicted proteins | sample MGYA00380124_ERZ1026772 | MGnify/ENA primary metagenome ERZ1026772 (study PRJEB33269, sample SAMEA4719760) | human gut metagenome | biome: human-associated habitat; feature: organic feature; material: feces | place: Cameroon | collected 2013-10 ...
GGTGGGGAGGCTCCCACCCCGCCCCAGAAAATGGCGCCTTACTTGGCGGGATCGGCGTCCAGGATCATGTTGTAGTATTCCAGCAGGTTGGGATAGTTCTGCTCCACGAAGCCGTCCATGGCATCCTGCCACTCCTGCAGATCGACCTCATAGATGGTAGCGCCGGCGTCCACGAACACCTGCTTGCTGGACTCGCCGCTGTCGACGATCAGCTGGGTGCAGAGCTTGCCGGCCTCCAAAGCGGCCTCCTCAATGGCGGTCTGGTACTCGGCGGGCATGCTGCTGAACAGTCTCTGATCCATGATGAAGGTGGTCATGGAGTAGACGTGGTTGGTCTCGGTCACGTAGTCGCAGACCTCCTGCAGGGACAGACCCACGTTGGTGGGATAAGCGTTCTCCTGTGCCTGCACGGTGTTCTGCTGCAGGGCGGTGAAGATCTCAGAGCCGGCCAGCGGGGTGGTGGAAGCGCCCAGCCACTCCCAGGTCTTCAGGTACACGTCGATGGTCGGGACGCGGATCTTCAGGCCCTTCACATCGGCCAGACTCTTAATGGGGGTGTTGGAGGTGACGACGCGGATACCCTGCAGACCGCAGCCCATGATCTTCAGGCCGGTGGCGGCACCCAGATCGTTGCGGATCTTCTCGCCCACTTCGCCTTCCCACACGGCCTTGAAGTGGTCAACGCCGGAATACATGTAGGGCAGCGCCTCGACGTTGGCCAGCTCGTTCCAGGTGGACAGGTTGGACATGGAGTCATACACGATGTCGCAGGCGCGCATGCTCAGGCCCTCCAGGCAGTCCTGAGTGACGCCCAGAGAGGAGCTGGGATACAGCTCAAGGGTCACTTTGCCGTCCGTCTTGGCTTCCACCAGTTCTTTGAACTTCTCAGCGGAAGCGTACACGGGGTCGGTAGCGGACACGGACATGTGCATCTTCAGCGTATAGGTATCTGCGCTGTCGAAGGTCGCGTTTCCGCCGTTGCCACCCTGACCGCAGCCGATCAGGAGTGCCGCTGTCATGACGAGTGCCATGACCAGTGCGATGGTCTTTTTCATTACAGTTTCCTCCTCTTTATTTTGCAAATACTATTTGCGTGAAAGCCTCCGGCCGGGGACGGCGGAAGCTGACACTTACTCAACCGTTCATCAGCATACCGCCATCGCAGTTCAGGTTCTCGCCCTGCACGAAGCTGGCGGCGTCGGACGCCAGAAACAGCACGCCGTTGGCTACCTCCTCCGGCGCGGCGGCGCGGTGGAGATTCATGGCAGCCAGCACCTTGGCCTCCTTCTCGCCGGTAAGACGGGTGGCCACCAGCGGGGTCTTGGTGTAGGCGGGGCACAGGCTGTTGCAGTAGATGTTCTTCTCGGAGCCGGCCTTGGCCACGCTCTTTGTCAGGGAGATCACGCCGGCCTTGGCCGCGGCATACGCGGCCGTGCCCAGATAGCCGCCGCCCACCTTGCCGGCGATGGAAGCCACGTTCACGATGCGTCCGCCGCCGATCTCAGCCATGTGGCGGAAGCACACCTGACAGGCCAGAAATACCGCCGTCAGATCCACGGCGAGGATCTTGTTCCACTGCTCCAGTGCCAGATCCTGAAAATCATCGGTGTTCACGATGCCCGCGTTGTTGATCAGGACATCCACATGCTTCTCGTCCGCAATGATCTGCTCGAACGCGCGCACCACCTGTCCGGCGTCTGCCAGATCCACCGCGTAGAACGCGGCGTTGCCCAGCTCGCGGCACGTCTCCTCACCGGTAACGAGGTTGATGTCCACGATGACGGCTCTGCCGCCCATCGCCACGAACTGCTCGGCAATGGCCTTGCCGATGCCCTGCGCGCCACCGGTAATAATGCCGGTCTTCCCATGAAAGGAAACATTTTGCAGCAACATTTGTCGCTCTCCTCCTCAACAAGAAATGGGCAAATACGCTTATAGGTATTACCAATTACATAATTCATGATAATCTACGACGTCGTTTGTGTCAATACGGCAAAAGCTCACAATATTTTTTGTGACCAATTGTATGCTTTGCCAGCTTTTCGGGTTTTACGGAATCAGCTGTCAAAAAAACAGTGCTATACGGCCTTTCTTTCCTTTTCAGACACACGGCATCTCACTAAGAGGATTGTTTTTCACTCACAAATTGTAAAAAAACTTGACATAATGGTCAAGCCATTTTATACTATGTATAGAACACATTAAAAAGCAGGGAGTGAGGTGAGTCACATTTCGAGCGATAAAACGGCATTTGCACCCGCTAAGACGAAGCGGGCCTGCGAGGTGATCTACGACCAGATCTACGACAAGATCGTGCGGGGCGAGCTGGAGGCCGGCGACAGGCTGCCGCCGGAACGTGTCCTTGCAGAACAATTTCAGCGGAGCCGCCCCAGTGTCCGGGAGGCACTGCGTATGCTCCAGCAGAACGGCCTGATCCGCATCGACATCGGCAGTGCGGGCGGCTCCATTGTGCAGGGCTTCTCCGTTGCTGGTTTGGAAAAGAACCTGAAGGATCTGATCGACAGCGGTGTTTTCAGCCTACAGGAGCTGAAGGACTATCGCATCATCAACGACATGGGCTGTGCCCGTCTTGCCGCGCGGAATCGGACGGCGGAGGATATTGCCGCACTGGAAAAGAACATCGTGCGTTACGGCGCCAGCGTTGCCGACATTGAAGCCCTCCACCGGATCGACGAGGAGTTCCACGCCATTCTGGCTACCGCCAGCCATAACGCCATGGCCATCGCGGTAAACAGTGCCATCACGGAGATCATTGTCACCTATTTCTGGAACCAAGCCAAAGAGTTTTCTGAGCAGAAGATCCTGCGTATCAATCAGATGGCTTTCGAGGCGCACGCGGCGCTGGCCAAGGCTGTCATTGCCGGCGATGATGTGGATGCGGAAAAGCAGATGCAGCGCGTTAACCGCGCTTTCCACGATGCCACACAATGAAGACAAGACAGCATAACCTTCCCACTCGGATATACGAATGGGAGGTTATGCTGTCTTCTCCCGTATGTAAGCATCAAACCTCCCCGCATATAAAAAGGCCGCCATCTCAACGAGCTGCTGCTCACCGAGATGGCGGTCTTTTATTTATGAGGCATATAGGTCATTCGCACTACTACAGCGATTGCCGCCTCCGAGGTACCTCCCCATTCCAAAGCCACAGTGCTCTATGGAGTGAACTGCTCTCGATCACGTAAACCGCGCTTTGCTTGAGATATCTCGTACTCGCCCATCCGAATCGTCTATGGCATATTCCGGCCGGTCGTCTCCACCTACGATTCCCACCCCTGGCGTTTAGCCAAATCGCTCATGGCAAAACAGAATCTCTCCCACGGTGCCAATGTTGTCAGCAACGGCGACCCGTTGGAGATCTACACCACAAGGGATGGCGAGGTCATCTTCAAGAAATACTCCCTGATCGGCGGGCTGGAGGACTTCGCCGTCCAGTTCTGCGACACGCTGAGCCGCAGCACTGATTTTACCGCCGCCGTTACTGACCGGGACGCCGTCATCGCCGTGGCAGGCCCCGGTAAGCGGGAGCTGCTGGGTAAACCCGTCTCCGATCAGCTGGAAAAGCTTATGGCGGAGCGCAGCATCTACCACTTCTCCGGACTGGGTGCCATGCCCCGCGTCTGCGAGGACAACGAGACGTTCACCGCCGCCGTGGCTGCCCCCGTGCTGTGCGAGGGTGACGTGCTGGGCGCGGTGCTGTTCGTCACCGACACGGGCCGTCTGGCCGGTGACACGGAGTGCAAGCTGGCCCAGACCGTGGCTGCGTTTCTGGGGAAGAGCATGGAAAGCTGAAAACAGGGTCTCCGGCAATGCCGGAGACCCTGTTTTTCGTTTACGTATCTGCGCCAACCGCCGCGCTCAGCGCTTGCTGCCGCCCAACGGGGTCTGTCCGTAGAACACGTCGGCCTGTCGGTAAAACGCCAGTGCCGCCCCGTCGAAGTCCCCGTTGTAATAGGGCGTCTCGATGGCCTGCTTCAGCTTCATCTGTTGGGTATCGGTCATAGCGGCGCGCACCTTGTCGCCGCAGTTCACATAGTAGTCGCCGTTGCGCACCAACAGCAGCAGCATATCGTTCTCGCCCAAGCCCCAATCGGCGCCCAGCTTTTCTGCGGCCTTCTCCGGCGTCCAGCCGGTAATGCTGTCCACCGTGGCTACCGCGACCGCTGCGTAATACCGGCTGTCCCAATCGCTGTTGTACTGCCGGATCTCTTCCTTTGTCTTTTCGGACAGCAGCCCCGCCTCGTCGCAGATCCACTGGTGATATTTCACCTCCGGCAGCGTCACCGGCTGCTTGGCAATGTAGCCGGCCTTGCGGCTCTGGCCGATGCACACGGCGGCGGCGATGGACAGCACCAGCACCGCCAGCGCGACGCCCCGCTTTTTGAAAAACTTCATACAAACTCCCCTTCCCGAAGGAGATGATTATTTCTTAGCTCCGCAGCTCCAGCAGCTTCTGCTTCAGCTCGCCCTCAATGCGGCCCAGCACCCCATTTTGCGCAGGCGCAAAACGGGGGCCCCGTTCCATTGCACTTCCTCGGGCGAAATGAATTCGCCCTGCGGCAAGGTTTTGCACGCAAAACGCTTGGACGCGCTGCCGCGCGGTGCGGCTGCGCCGCCCGAGCTGGGCTGACGGTGCCAATTTCTCTTTCTTAGCTCCGCAGCTCCAGCAGCTTCTGCTTCAGCTCGCCCTCGATGCGGCCCAGCTCGGCTTCCGCGGCCTTACGCTTGGCAGCGCCCTCCTTCTGGATGCGTGCCACCTCATCCAGCGTGGAGATCAGCTGCTGGTTGGTGTGCTGCAGCGTCTCGATATCCACGATGGAGCGCTCCGCCTCCTTGGCGGTGGCGATGGTACCCATCTTCAGGGTGTCCGCGTTCTTCTTCAGCAGCTCGTTGGTCATCTCCGTCACCGCGTTCTGGGCAGCGGTGGCCTGACGGCTGTGCTCCATGCCCAGCGCCAGCACCATCTGGCTCTTCCACAGGGGGATGGTGTTCACCAGAGAGGACTGGATCTTCTCGATCATCTGGGTGTCGTTATTTTGCAGCAGACGGGTCTGGGGGCCCATCTGGATGGACACTATACGGGTCAGTTCCAGATCGTGGAGCTTCTTCTCAAACCGGTCGCACAGGCTGACCAGATCGTTGTAGGCCTGAGCGTCCTCGGCAAGGCCGGACTGCTCCGCCTTCTGGTGCAGCGCCTCCACCTCGGTGGCGCGCACCTCCGCCAGGCGCTTCTTTCCCGCCAGAATGTACATGGTCAGTTCCTTGTAGTACTTCAGGTTCAGCTCATACATCTGGTCGAACATGGCCACATCCTTGAGCAGGGTGATCTGATGGTTTTCCAGATTCTGGGCGATCTTGTCCACGTTGGCCTCGACCTTGCTGTACTGGGACTTCATGATCTCCAGCTTATTGCCGGCCTTCTTGAACAGCCCCCTCAGGCCCTTCTTCTCCTCGTCCTCGCCGAAGCCCTTCAGCTCCACCACCAGACGGCTCAGATCCTCGCCGATCTCGCCCATGTCCTTGTTGCGCACGTTGTTCAGAGCGTTCTCGGAGAAGGACGCCACGCTTTTCTGGGCGGCGGCGCCGTATTGCAGCACCTGATTGGTGTCGCGGATGTCGATCTTCTTGGAGAAGGCGTCCACGGCCTGACGCTCCTCCTCGGTCAGCAGACTCTCGTCCATGGCCACCGGCTCGATCTTCTTTTCCTCCTCCTGCGGTACCTCCGGCGCATCGGGCGTCAGGGTCAGCTCAGGTACGGCCACCGCCGCGGCGGTATCGGTATCAGGGGTCAGGGTCAGCTCAGGCATCATGTTATCGGTCATGTCTCTGTTTCCTTTCTGTATGATAAATTATGTGTTCTCTTGCTTACAGCTCCAGCGTGATGCCGCCGTCCGTATCCTGCGGCGGCTGTGTCTGCGGAGCGCTCTGGGCGGTCTTGTGCAGGTCATCCGCCGCCAGACCCTCCCGTACCATCATGTTCTCCAGCACAGTGATGTCGGTGGAGATATCCATGGCCTCGTCGCCGAACAGGCTGTCCAGCTGCTTTTCAAAGGCCCGCACGATGGTGGACATCATGCCCTCCACCTTCTTCATGGTGCCGGTGATATTCTCCCCGCTGACACCCTGACGGCTCATCTGGTCGTAGGCCGTCAGCAGCTTGATGGTGGTGGGCAGGTAGTAGGACATGAACTTCCGGATCTGGGGCAGCTTGGCGGGGTTGTCCTTCACATACCGGAAGATACGGCTGCTGACCTCCTCCAGCCGGTCGATCTGGCGGGAGATGGTCTCGTCCTGAATGCTGTCGTTCAGCGCCCGCATGGTCTTGATGGCGCCGTCTCCGTCGGCGATCATCTTATCCAGCGCCGGGTTGCCGGTGGTTACCGGCTCCTCCGGAAGCTCCACCACCTCTGTCACGTCCTTGCAGAACAGCCGGGCGATCAGCGCCGCCGCTGCGGATACCGCCGCAGCCAGCAGGAAATGCCCCACCTGATACAGGGGGAACAGCAGCGCGTACACCAGCCACACAGCTGCCGCCGCATAGAGCGGCACGGCTGATCTGTGGACGATGGTCTTTGTTTTCAATCCTGTCGCCTCCAGTCCTCGGTCAGAACCGAATAGATATACATACGATGCGTTCATTATAAACCATCCCATCCACGGGGTCAAGAAAAAGAGCCGCCAAGGGCGGCTCTCCGACTGCTTAGATTGTCACGCCCCGCGTCCCGTCGACGGGATCAGTAAAGACGGGCAGCGCAGGCGGCGACACCGTCCAGAGCACAAACGCTGCGCACAGCGCCGCCATGACCAGTACTCCCACCGCCTGCCACACCGGCGCTGTCAGCGTACCCCGCTTTTGCAGCGCCGTGCTGACCCAGAAGGCCAGCAGCACCGCCGCCTGAAAGATGAGGACGTTCACCACGCCCACATTGACGCCTGTGACGCCCGTGTAGCCGTAAAACAGCAGCGGGATGGCGGCCATGCCCGCCAGCAGGCCGACTGCCCGCGGCGCCGCGGGGCGCAGGCTGCGAAGGCCGATGCATTGGGCCGCCGTCCACAGAAGCCACGGCACGAACAGCAGCTTCATATGCTCCCATGTGGACTCGTTGACGGCGGACACATACGCCGCCCACCGCGCCTGCCCCGTCCAATCATATACAAAATGCAGCGTGTTGCCCAGCAGGATGACAACGAACAGTCCCGCCGTCTCCCAGGTGCGCCATTTCCGGTCTCTCCGCTTCACGGCATCGTCCCCCTTTCCCGGATCGCCTCATTATACGCCGCTGCCGCGCGCCTTATACACCACAGAAATAAAGGTACACTTTTTATTTTTCCTGTGCTATAATCGGTGGTAACACCATTGTACGCCAATGGTACAACGACATACGATACGGCGGCGTCTGCCGCCGGGAAAGGCGGTATACCTACTATGGTCATAACAGAACGTCTGGCAACGCTGCGCCGGGAGATGGCACAGCACGGCATGAACGGCTATGTGGTGGTCACGGACGACTTCCACGGCTCGGAGTATGTGGGCGACTTTTTCAAGGCCCGTGCCTACCTGTCCGGCTTTACCGGCTCCGCCGGTACGCTGGTGATCCTGCCGGAGCGTGCGGCTCTGTGGACGGATGGCCGCTACTTTTTGCAGGCGGCGGATCAGCTGGCCGGCAGCGGCATCGAGCTGATGCGCATGGGACAGCCCGACGTCCCCACCATCGGCGCGTTTCTGGCCGAGCAGCTGCCGGAGGGCGGCGTGCTGGGCTTTGACGGCCGCACCGTCTCCAACGGCTTCGCCGGTACTCTGCGGGATGCGCTGAAGGATAAGAACATCCGCTTTGCCGGCGACAAGGATCTGGTGGACGCCGTATGGCCCGACCGCCCCGCCCTGTCCGACCGCCCCGTATGGGAGCTGACCGGCTGCGGTCTGACCCGCGAGGAGAAGCTGTCCAAGCTGCGGGAGAAGATGACAGAGGAAAACGCCGCCTACCTGCTGCTCACCAGCCTGACGGAGATCGCATGGGCGCTGAACCTGCGCGGCGGCGACGTGGCCTGCACGCCGGTCTTTCTGTCCTTCCTGCTCATCGGGCGGGAGGACGCACAGCTGTGCATCCAGCCGCAGGCCGTCCCGGCGGAGATCGCAGAGAAGCTGGCCGCCTGCGGCGTGACCCTGCGCCCCTACGGCGATGTGTATGATATGCTGCGCGGTCTGCCCGCTGGCACGCGGATCATGGCCGACAGCGCCACCGCCAACTACCGCATCATGGAGAGCCTGTCCCACGCCGAGGTGCTGGATCAGCCCAGCCCCGCCATTTTGATGAAGGCCTGCAAGACGCCGGAGGAGATGGCGAATTTCCGCACCGTCCACATCAAGGACGGCGCGGCCATGTGCCGCTTCCTGTACTGGCTCAAGCACCGCATCGGCAAGGAGCCCATCACGGAGCTGTCCGCCGCCGCCAAGCTGGCCGCCTTCCGCGCCGAGCAGCCGGACTTTTTGGATCTGAGCTTTGACACCATCGCCGGCTACGGTCCCCACGGCGCCATCGTCCACTACGACCCCACGCCGGAGACGGACGTGCCGCTGCACCCGGAGGGACTGCTGCTGCTGGACTCCGGCGCTCACTACCGGCAGGGTACCACCGATGTGACCCGCACCATCGCCCTCGGCCCCGTGACGGCGGAGGAAAAGCGGATGTTCACGCTGGTGCTCAAGGGTCATCTGGCGCTGGGCGCCGCCCGCTTCCCCCACGGTGCCTCCGGCGAGAATCTGGATGTGCTGGCCCGTCTGCCCCTGTGGGAGCTGGGCATGGACTACAACCACGGCACCGGCCACGGCGTGGGCTACATCCTCAGCGTCCACGAAGGGCCCCAGAGCTTCCGCCTGCGCAGCGCCGACGGACGCCGCATCACGCTGGAGGAGGGCATGGTCATCTCCAACGAGCCGGGCTATTACGCCGCCGGTAAATTCGGCATCCGCCATGAGAATCTGGTGCTGGTGCGTACCGGCGATAAGACGGAGTTTGGCCAGTTCATGTATCTGGAGCCGCTGACCATGGTACCCTTCGACCGGGACGCCATCGACGTCGCCCTGCTGACGGAGCTGGAGCTGGCGCTGCTCAACGACTACCACAAGCTGGTGTACGATACCATCTCCCCCCTGCTGGGTGCGGAGGAGCAGGCGTGGCTGGCGCAGGCCACCGCGCCGCTGTGCCGCTGACTGCCGCGATTTCTGAAAGGAGTTTTGACACATGGGAATTCTCTCTCATCTGGAACCGAAGTCTGTTTTCGACTATTTTGAACGGCTGTGTGCCGTGCCTCACGGCAGCGGCAACACCAAGATCATCAGTGACCTGTGCGTGACCATGGCCAAGGAGCTTGGCCTGCGGTACCGGCAGGAGGACTGCAACAATGTCATTATCTGGAAGGACGCCTCCCCCGGCTATGAAAATGCCGCCCCCGTTATTTTGCAGGGCCACATGGACATGGTCTGCGCCCAGACGGAGGACTGCCCCAAGGACATGACCCGGGAGGGTCTGGATCTGGCCACCGACGGCCGGTATGTCTGGGCGGAAAAGACCTCGCTGGGCGGCGATGACTGCATCGCCGTTGCCGCCGCCTTCGCCATTCTGGCGGACAACTCCCTGTCCCACCCCCCGCTGGAGGTGGTCATCACCGTGGATGAGGAGACGGGCATGGACGGCGCCGTGGCGCTGGACTGCTCCGACCTGAAGGGCCGCCGCCTGCTGAATCTGGACTCCGAGGAGGAGGGTGTGTTCACCGTCTCCTGCGCCGGCGGTCTGCGGGCCGACTGCTTCGTACCCGCCGTGAAGGCGCCTCTGACTGATGAGGCGTGCTTCGCCGTGTCCATCGGCGGTCTGAAGGGCGGTCACTCCGGCGCGGAGATCGACAAGGGCCGCGGCAGCGGCAATGACCTCATCAGCCGTGTGCTGTACAGCGCCATGGAGCGGCTGGGTACGCTGCGGATCGCCGACCTCCGGGGCGGTCAGTTTGACAACGTGATCTGCACCCGCTGCGACGCGGTGGTGGCTGTTCCCGCCGGAAAGGCGGAGGACTTCGCCGACTTCATCCGGGAGTTTGACGGCATCCTGAAAAACGAATACGCCGCCACCGACGGCGGTGTGACCCTCACCTGTGCGGCCGCCGACGCCGACGCTGCCTACTCCGCCGAGGATTCCAGCCGGCTCCTCCATGTGCTGCTGACGCTGCCCCAGGGTGTGGAGGTCATGAGCGCCGACTTCCCCGGCCTCGTCCAGACCTCCCTGAATCTGGGCGTCATGACCGCCTGCGGCGACGGCCTGCACTTCTCCTTCTCCATCCGCTCCTCCGTGGCTACCCAGAAGGAGCTGCTGCTCCAGCGGGTGCGCGCCATCGTGGAGTACACCGGCGGCGGCACCGTGTCCACCCGGGGCGACTACCCGGCGTGGCAGTATGCCCGCCAGTCCCCGCTGCGGGACACGGTGATGGCCTCCTACAAGCAGATCACCGGACAGGACGGCGTTATCATGGCCACCCACGGCGGTCTGGAGTGCGGTCTGCTCATCAACAAGATGCCCGGACTGGACGCCGTCTCCCTCGGGCCGGAGCTGCACGACATCCACTCCCCCCGGGAGCGGCTGGGCGTGGACTCCGTCAAGCGGATGTACGCGCTGGTATGCGAGGTGCTGAAGAACTGCCGCTGAACCACATCTGACCGATAAGGAGGGCCTGCCATGCGGCGCGTGATCCCCCTACTGTGCATATTGCTTCTGCTGTGCGGCTGCGGCGGCGGACAGTCCGTCTCCGCGCCGGACGAGGCGGCGCGCCTTGTGATCTTCACCGCCCGCAGCGCCGCCGCTTACGACGATACGGTGCGGGAGTTCGAGCGCCGCACCGGTATCTGGGTGGAGGTACGCACCGCCGACGGCACCCTGCCCCTGCTGGACGAGATCGCCGCCGGGGACTCCGGCTGCGACCTGCTGCTGGGCGCGGCGCCGGACTGCCTCTCCGCCTACGGGGACTGCTTCGCGCCCTACGCCGCGCCGCTGGCGGCGGATATCCCCGACGCCTACCGGGACAGCGAGGATCGCTGGACGGCCTTTTCCCTGCTGCCCATGGTGCTGCTCTACAACGACCAGCTGGTGCAGCGCAACGTGCCGGACAGCTGGAGCGGTCTGCTGGATACCGCGTGGCGGGGACGTATCGCCTGTCCCGATCCCACCGTTTCCGCCACGGGCTGCACCGTCTTGCAGGCGCTGACCCAAGCGCTGCCCAGCGAGGATGAGACGGTGCTGGCCGCCTTTTCCCACAATCTCAGCGGCGTACTGCCCTCTGCCGCCGACGCGGTGGACGCCGTGGCAGACGGCAGCTGCTATGTGGGCGTCGCCACCGAGGATCTGGCGCTGCAGGCCGCGGACAACGGCTTCAGCGTCACCGTGGTCTACCCGGCGGAGGGTACGGTGATCCAGCCGGACTGTGCCGCCGTGGTGCAGGGCTGTCTCCACGAGGACAACGCCCGCGCCTTCATCGACTTCCTGCTCAGTGACGAGGTGCAGACGCGCCTGACCCGCCAGTCCCGCCGCGCCGTGCGCGGTCAGGCGGCCGCAAGCGCCGCGCTGCCCCGTGCCATGGCCTACGATGCCTATGCCGCCGGCGCCCGTCAAGCGGAGCTGCTGGCCATCTGGCAGAGCCTGACGGCGGAGGAGGCATCATGAAGCTGAAAAACTGGATCCGCCGCTCCTTCCGCAACCGGATCTTCGCCACCATTCTGGTGGTGACCCTGATGCCGCTGCTGCTGTGCGACGTGGTGATGATGCGGGTCATCGTGGCGCGTACCGAGCATACCCAGGCGCAGCAGGGACAGGATACCCTGCACGCCCTGTGCGCCTGCTTCGACAGCGCCGCCGCACTGTGCGGCGATACGCTGGACGCGCTGGCCACCAGCACCATCACACGCAGCGTCCTGCGCCGGACGGAACAGGACTCCCGTCTGCTGTACCAGTTTCTCTACCGCCGCGCCGCCCCGCTGCGGCCCTACGCCGCACTGGACATCTACAACGCGCAGGGTGTCTGTCTCTATACGACGGACACCTCCCTGCCCGCCGCCCCGCTGGACACGGACTGGGGCGCGCTGTACGCTGCCCGGAGCGGCAGCGGTACGGTCTTCCTCAGTTCCGGCAAGGGACTGCTGGCGGCTCGCACCATCACCGCCTACGGCGGGCAGCTGCTGGGCTATGTCACCGCCCGCATGGACAGCGACGGCTTTGCCCAGCTCTTTGACGGTCTGATGGCGCCCGCCGACGATCTAATGGTGCTGGACGGCACGTGGCGCACCGTCTACTACACCCGCACCGTGCAGGCAGACCGCACCGTGGCCGCCCTGCGGAGCCAGCTGCTGTCGGGGCAGAGGCTCACCGGCGCCGCCGGCGACAACTGCACGTTCTATACCGCCTCCGGCGCCGGAGGCTTTACCCTGCTGCTCCAGCAGTCCCGCATCTACACGGGACAGGTGCTGCGCTCCCTGTATCTGGTAGGCGCGGCGCTGGGCTTTTTGTGTCTGGCGCTGTGCGCCGTGGCCGCGTGGTGGCTCAGCCGCTACCTGTCCCGGCCCGTCAATGCGCTGGACGACGCCATGCGGCAGGTGGAGCGGGGTGACTATGATGCCCAGCTCTATCTGGACAGCCCCGACGAGCTGGGGCGTCTGGCCGCCAGCTTCAACCGCATGACCGAGGAGTACCGGCAGAATCTGGAGCGCTCCGTCCAGCGGCAGAAGGAGCTGAACGAGACGCAGCTGCGGATGCTGCAGGCACAGCTGAACCCCCACTTCCTCTACAACACGCTGGACTGCATGAAGTGGCTGGGCGTGGCCAACCACGTCCCCCAGATCGCCGCCATGTCCACCGATCTGGCGGCGCTGCTGCGGGCGGGTATCTCCGGCAGCGAGCTGATCCCGCTGGAGGACGAGCTGGAGCTTGTCCGGCAGTACCTGAATATTCAGGAGATCCGCTTCGAGGATCGGTTCGTCTGCGAGATCGACGTGGACGAGCTCTTCCAGCACTGCATCGTGCCTAAGATGGTGCTTCAGCCGCTGGTGGAAAACGCCATCATCCACGGCGTGGCGGATCTGGAGGAGGGCTATATCAAGCTGTGGGCGGAGTCCGACGGGGACGACCTGCTGCTGCGGGTGTCCGACAACGGCCGGGGCATCGAGCCGGAGGTGCTGGCGCGCCTCGCCCGCCACGAGGACATCCCCGGCGGCCATCTGGGGCTGAACAACGTGGATCGCATCCTCCGCCTGTACTACGGCGAGGGCTACGGCCTCACCGCCGCATCCGACGGCGGAAACGGCAGCTGTATCACACTGCGCCTGCCCATGACGAAAGGAGAAGACCATGCTGAAGGTATTGATCGTTGACGACGAGACGGTGGTGCGCCGCGGCATCGTGCTGGGCATGGACTGGGCCTCCATGGACTGCGTGGTGGTGGGAGAGGCCGCCAACGGCGAGGAGGGTCTCGCCGCCGCGGAGCGCTACAACCCCAGCCTCATCATCACCGACGTGCGGATGCCCCGCATGGACGGCATCGAGATGATGCGCCGTCTCCGTGAGCGGGACTGCACCGCCCACTTCATCGTTCTCACCGCCTACGACGAGTTCGACTATGCCCGCTCCGCCCTGCGCTACGGCGCGGCGGACTACCTGCTCAAGCCCTTCCGGGATCAGGATCTGATGGCCGCCATCGCCCGCGTACGGGAAAAGGAGGGCGCTGCCCAGCCTGCGGAGGACACCCTGCTGCTGCCCAAGGGCGACAAGAGCAAGTATGTGCTCCAGACCCTGAACTACATCGCCGCGCACTATGCCGACGCCGACATCAATATCGCCGCCATCGCCCGGCACATTGGCATCAGCGAGGGGCATCTGAGCCATGTGTTCAAGAAGGAGACGAACTACACGGCGCTGGGCTATCTCACCCAGTACCGCATCCACATGGCCCGCTCGCTGCTGCGGGACTGCCGGTACAAGGTGTACGAGGTGGCGGAGATGGTGGGCTACCGCGACGTGGCCTATTTCGGCAGCACGTTCAAAAAGCTCACCGGTATGTCACCGTCGGAATATCAGGATCGGCGTCATTAGGAAAACTGCACAAAAAGGGACAGCGCGTTTTGACACGCGCTGTCCCTTTTGTCAGAATTGTCTGGATAATCGCAGAGATGACCCGTTTTTCCGGTCGTTGCCGCGCTGGTATAATAATGGTGTGATGGTGCATCCCGCACTGTCCGACTTTTTGAAAAGGAGATTCAGGAATGAAAAAGTTTATTGCTCTTTTGCTGGCGCTGGTCATGGCTCTGAGCCTGGTGGCCTGCGGCAACAAGGCCCCCGTCGAAAATGGCGGCAATGATACCCCCGACACCAAGGATTATTCCGGCTATACCATCCGCATCTACTCCAACTCCAACTCCACCGAGCGCACCACTTGGCTCATCAACGCCGCCAAGGACGCCGGCTTCACCATCTCCATCGATGATAACAGCGTCATCTCCGGTGATACCGCCGCCATTCAGGCTGCCAATGAGAACAAGGACGGCGACATCCTGTTCGGTCTGAACGAGACCCGCTGGAGCCAGGTGGTCAACGGTACCTATGAGAACCTGTCCCTGGTGGACTGGACGCCCACTTGGGCCGATCAGGTGGGCGAGTATGTCTATCCCGGCGCTGCCTACGGTCTGGTCATCCAGAACGTGCTGATGCTGTACCGCAACGATGAGCTTGGCACCAACGGCGAGGCTCTGCACTTCGCCCACTGGTCCGACATCGTGAACTGCGGCTACAAGTGGTATCGTCAGAACAAGGTCGGCGGCACCACCAACGCCAACATCAACTCCGCTCTGCTGTACTCCTTCGTCGATCCCTCCTCCCCTGCCGGCGGTGTGTCCATCGATGGCTGGAAGACGCTGTGGAACTACTGCGCCAACGGCGTGTACTCCTCCGATGATTCCTACAAGTACGGCTTCGATCCTCTGAACAGGGGCGATGTGGCTGTCTCCGCCTTCTACTCCTCTGCCCTGTACGGCAAGATCGACGCCGCTGCCGATGGCTCCGAGAACCCCCTGAAGGGTACCATGACCCCCGAGAACTGGGCGCTGGTGGACATTGACGACGGCACCTACTACATCGCTGAGTATCTGGGCATTCTGGACAAAGCCGGTCGTACCGACGAGGAGACCGAGGCTGTCAAGGCCTTTGCCGAGTGGTTCGGCTCCGCCGAGACGCAGGCTGCTTGGGGCGAGGAGTTTGACACCTATCCCTGCAACACCGCTGCCGCTGACATCCTGTACCCCGACGGCGTGCCCGCCATCTACACCCTGAAGAACTTCGCTCTGACCAAGGTCGACGGCGACACCACCTACGCTGAGTATGTGGCCGCCCACTCCGCCGAGTGGACCAACATCCTGACCAACCTGGGCTTCTACTGGGCTGACAGCAGCGCCGCTGTGAACGAGCCCGACTGGGACAACCTGGATTGGGCAACTCTGACCCAAAAGGCCGAGTAAGTAATTCCCATCAACCCCTGTGGCGAGCCGGCTCCCGGCTCGCCACAGCTGTAAGGGCGGAAAAGCCTTTCCGCCTTTACAGCTGTGAAGCAGACGTGTACAATGTCCCTGTCAGCGCCAAAGAAACCGAGCAAAGGAGTTTTGTGTGTTATGATCCGTTTGAATAATATCGTGGTGAAGTTCGGCGACTTCACCGCCCTGCACGGCATCAACGTCCATGTGAAGGAGGGTGAATTCTTCACGTTCCTCGGTCCCTCCGGCTGCGGAAAGACCACCACGCTGCGGACCATCACCGGCTTTATCGAACCGGCAGAGGGCGCCGTGGTGGTGAAGGACCGGGACATCACCCATGTCCCCATCGAGGACCGCAGCATCGGCATCGTGTTCCAGAGCTATGCCCTGTTCCCCACCATGACCGTCTACGACAACATCGCCTTCGGCCTGAAGGTCAAGAAGGCGAAGCGCGCGGAGATCGACCAGCGCGTGCGGGACATCGCCCGCAAGGTAGATCTCAGCGATGAGCAGCTGCAAAAGGCCGTGTCCCAGCTGTCCGGCGGTCAGCAGCAGCGCGTGGCCATCGCCCGCGCCCTTGTCACCAACCCCGCCATCATCTGCATGGACGAGCCCCTGTCCAATCTGGATGCCAAGCTCCGCGTCCAGCTGCGCAACGAGCTGAAGAAGATGCAGAAGGACTTCGGCATCACCACCATCTACGTCACCCACGATCAGGAGGAGGCGCTGACCCTGTCCGACCGCATCGCCGTTTTCAACAAGGGCGTCATCGAGCAGATCGGCACCCCCAATGAGGTCTATAACCACTCCGCCACCGAGTTCGTGTGCAACTTCATCGGCGACATCAACCGTCTGGAGACGCCGCTGGTGCAGCATCTCAACGACCGCGGCGCCGGTCTGGACACCGCCAAGCACAACTACATCCGGCTGGAGCGGCTCCATGTCAACGTGGAGCCCCGTGACGGAGAGCTGGCGCTGTCCGGCGTGGTGGAGAGCCGGGAGTATTACGGCCTGTACATCAAGTATTACATCACCGTGGAGGGGCAGACGCTGAAGGTCATTGAGAAGAACGACGGCGTCAACATCTACGAGCCCGCCCAGCAGGTGTCCGTGGTCATCAACCCCGCCCACGTCATGGCCTACGAGGCCGGTGAGGAGGCCGCCCATGCGTAACGCCTCCCTGACGCGCCAGCGCCCCGATGCCGCCTTCGTGGTGCGGATCATCGGCATCGTGCTGTTCGCCTACTTCTTTTTCGGGTTTATGCTGCTGCCGTGTCTGAACACGCTGACCAGCATCTTCACCACGAAAAACGCCGCCGGGGAGACGGATCCCTGGGCGGTCATCCGCTTCTTCTTCGCCGGAAACATGAGCCGCTACGTCTGGAATTCCCTGAAGCTGGCGCTGTGTCTGGTGGTCACCGTCAATGTGGTGGGCGTGTCCATCGTCCTGCTGACGGAGTATTTCGACATCAAGGGCGCCAACATCCTGCGCCTCGGCTATATGACCACCATGATCTACTCCGGCGTGGCGCTGGTCACCGGCTACCTGTTCCTGTACGACCCCAACGGCATACTGACCACGGCGCTGGCCAACGCCATCCCCGGCTTTAACCGCAGCTGGTTCTCCGGCTTCAACGCGGTGCTGTTCACCATGACCTTCGCCTGCACATCCAACCACGCGCTGTTCCTGCGCAACGCCATCCGCGGCATCGACTACAACACTGTGGAGGCCGCGCGAAACATGGGCGCCAAGCCCTTCAAGGTGCTGTGGAAGGTGGTCTTCCCCACGCTGGTACCCACCATGTTCTCTCTGACGGTCATGACCTTCATCACCGGTCTGTGCGCCATGTCCGCCCCCACCCTGCTGGGCTATGACTCCATCAACCCGGAGATCGTCCGTCTGGCGGGCTCCTCCGTGGCGGATGAGTCCTTCCCTCAGGCGCGAGCCGCTCTGCTGTCCATCATTCTGGCCATGTTTACCATCGTCCTGCTGACGGTGCTGTCCGCTTACGAGCGCAAGGGACACTATCTGTCGGTGTCCAAGACCAAGGCCAAGCTGGTGAAGCAGAAGATCACAAACCCCGTGTGGAACGTGCTGGCGCACATCTACGCCTATGTGCTGTTCATCATCTACATGATCCCTGTGGTGATGATCATCGTCTTCTCCTTCCAGACATACGGCGCCATCCGCATGAAAAAACTGGATCTGCGCAATTGGACGCTGATCAACTACTTCGGCAAGCAGGACTATGAGTACCTGACCAACCGCGGCACCTACAAGCTGCGCAAGGGCTCCATCTCCGGCCTGTTCGCCAATGAGGCCACGCTGGGCGGCATCAAGATGAGCTTCATCCTGTCCGTACTGGCGGCGGCGCTGGCCTGCCTTATCGTGGTGGTGGCCTGCAACTACATCTTCAAGAGCCGCAATAAGAAGTCCGGCATTGTGCTGGAGTACTGCCTGCTGTTCCCGTGGCTGCTGCCCACCATCCTGATCTGCTACTCCTACCGCACCTACTTCAACTCTGATGCCATCTGGTATGTGGGCAACATGAACCTGTACTACGCGGAGAATGTCCGATTGCTCATCGTGCTGGCATACACGGTGGTAAAGCTGCCCTTCTCCCTGCGTATGATCAAGGCGGCCTTCTACTCCATCGACTCGGAGCTGGAGGACGCCGCCCGGAACATGGGCGCCAGCGGCCTGCGCACGTTCCTGAAGGTAAAGCTGCCCATCATCCTGCCCAGCGTGCTGGCGGTGTTCGCCCTGAACTTCAACGCCCTGTTCACGGAGTACGATATGTCCGCCACCTTCGCCAGCTCCTACGGCACCAGCTACGCCATGGTCATCCAGTCCATGTGCGCGGAGGAGGGGCTGTACGGCTACAACGTCAACGCCTCCGGACGGCGCTGCGCCTCCACGGTGTTTATCATGCTGGTGTCTGGTTTGATCCTGTATCTGGTCTACGGCGTGGGCGGCCGGGATCTGGGCGAGCGGCTGGATGCCAAAGCTCGCCGCAAGCGGATCTGGAGCCGTATGACCGGCGTGTTCCGCCGCAGCGGTGACAGCGGCGTGGCGGAACCGGGAGAACAGCTATGATCCGACACATTGTATTTGACATGGGACAGGTGCTGCTGCAGTTCAGCGCCGAGCTGTTCACCGAGCGGCTCCATCTCAGTGCGGAGGATGCCGAGCTGATCCGCCGGGAGGTACTGGCCACCACCGAATGGGTACGCATGGACCGAGGCACCATCTCCGACGACGATGCGCTGGAGCGGATGTGCGCCCGCCTTCCCCGGCGTCTCCACGACACCGCGGCCTATCTCGTCCACCGCTGGAACGACCCCATCATCCCCGTTCCCGGTATGGCGGCGCTGGCCTGCGATCTGAAAAACGTTGGGTACGACCTATACCTGCTGAGCAACGCCGCCGCCCGCCAGCACACCTACTGGCACGATGTTCCCGGCAGCCAGTGGTTCAGCGGCACGTTCATCTCCGCCGACTACCACCTGCTGAAACCGGAGGCAGCCATCTATCAGGCGTTCTTTGAGAAGTTCGGTCTGAAGCCGGAGGAGTGTCTCTTTATCGACGACAACCCCTCCAATATCGAGGCGTCAGAAAACGCCGGTATGAGGGGCATCATTTTCCACGGCGACGCGGCGCGTCTGCGCCGTCAGCTCACAGAGCTGGGCATCCTGTAACCGCAAAAAAAGAGTGGCTGTACCATGTAGGTACAGCCACTCTTTTTGTCTCTGTTTACGTATTTTGCGCCTATTCGCTTGGCAGCAGCGGGCGGCTGATGGGCTGTGTACCCAACAGCATCTGGTAATCCCCGTTCAGCAGGATCTGCACCTGCTCTACCTCCTCCAGCGAGCACAGGGAATTCACGATCCCGCGCAGGACCATCCGCTGCTGTACCGTGCTCTCCGGCATCAGCTCCGCGCAGTTGGCAGACAGGTTCAGGTAGCAGGTATTTCCGTCCACATTGGCGCCCAGTGCCGTAAAGTCCTTGGGCAGCAGGGGCTTCAGCCCGCTGTAGTTGTCCATGGGACGCTCCGCCAGCGCCTTGACCATCGCCTCTGCCGGCGTCTCCCCCTCATAGACCGTGAGCCGCCGCTCCTCGGCCACCAGATCGTCGGCCTCGTCTGGGAAATACAGCGTTACCTCTACGGTGCGGACAATATCCTCCGGGCTGGTCAGCAGCACCTGGGCCGAGGTGTACACATGGTCCCCTTCCTGCGGCATACCCATCACCGTGATCCGCACGGCGTAGATACCCGTTAATTGCAGCAGCGACAGGGTGATGCAGTAGTCTGCAATGGTGCGGTCAATGCCCACCAGCTGGTCGTACTCGCCGCTCAGATCCACCGACACCGTGCCGCCTGTAACGGTGCAGCTTCGCACCGTGGCGCCGGTGGGTACAGGGCTGGTGAAGCCGCTTGCCTTGCACCCGCCCAGCAGCAGCTCCATGATGTACTGCGCCTGCTGCTGACGGCCCCGGTCATCCCCCGTCACCTTCTTCCAGTTCACCAGTACGCTGGTGATGGCGTCGCTGCCGCCGACGCTCTTATGCTTTGCGCTGAGATCCGCCGGATAGTACAGCCGCAGCCCGGTCTTCTGCGTCCCGCAGGCCGCCAGACTCAGCACCAGCAGCGCTGCCAGCAGCGCCGCGGCGATGCGTTTCACTCCTCGCATAGCTCCTCCTCCTGCGCCAGCGGCAGCGTCACGGTAAACACCGTACCCACGCCGCCTGCGCCGTGTCCCGCCTGAATGGAGCCGCCCCGGTTCTCGATGGTGTCCTTGACGATGGACAGACCCAGTCCGGTGCCGCCCACCTCCCGGGAGCGCATCTTGTCCACCCGGTAGAACCGGTCGAACACATGGGGCAGATCCTCATCGGGGATGCCGATGCCGTTGTCGGTGACGGTGATGACCACCTGACCGTCCCGCACAAACGCCTCCGCCCGCACAAAGCCGTTTTCCGCGGCGGAATATTTGATGGCGTTTTCCATCAGGTTGTATAGGATCTGATGTACGTCGTCATCCGTGGCCAGTGCCACCGCGTCCTCCGACGCGCTGCCGGAGATGGTGACGCCCTTTTCCTCGGCCACCATGCCCAGCATCCGCTCCACCCGCTGCAAAACAGGCCCCACCGCCACGGGGTAGGCCGCCTGCACCACGCCGCTGTCCAGCCGCGTCAGCCGCAGCAGGTTCTCGGTGATGCGGCTGAGCCGCTCGGCCTCCCGGCCGATGTCGGTAACAAATTCCTTGGTGGTATCCGGGTCCATGTTGTCCGTCTGCAAAATTGAGTCCGTCAGCAGGCGGATACCGGCCAGCGGCGTTTTCAGCTCGTGGCTGGCGTCGGATACGAACCGCCGCCGGGCGCTCTCCGTGGTTTGCAGCCGATCCGTCAGGCTGTTGAACTCCGCCGCAATCTGGGCGATCTCGTCGGTACCGCTGGCGTCGGCCCGGTGGCTGTACGCGCCCTCCCGGGCGCTGCGGATGGCCTGCAGCAGGCCGCTGATCTGCCGGGTCAGCATACGGGACAGCATGACGCTCAGTCCCGCCACCAACAGCGCGATCATAATGGAGATGGTCATCAGATTGCTCTGAAAGCTCTCCAGCAGCGCCGCCTGCTCTGTGTCGTAGTCGTAGGCGTACACCGCGCCCACCGTCTGGTTGTGGTACACCACCGGCGTGGCCGTACGGCTGAGGAACGCCTCGCCGTCATACTGGCAATAAAAGGCGTCGCTGCCCCGCAGTGCCGACGCGATCACGGAGTACAGGGCGTACTCGCCCACGGCGTCTCCTCCTTGCCGGGTATCGTACAGCACCAGACCAGCGCTGTCGGTGACCATGATGCGGGTGGCGCCGGTCTCATCCAGACCGTTGAGGGCCGCAGAGACATTCTCCTCCGTCAGCCGCCCCAGTCCCATCAGCGCCGACTCGATGACCTTGGCGGTGCTTTTCAGGTTGTCCTGATTGGAGGATACCATCAGGTTCTGGGACACCAGCAGCGGGTAGGAGTTCAGCAGCACCAGCACCGCCGCGATGACCAGGATGTAGCTGAGGCTGAATTTCATCTGCAAGGTCGCCTTGCCCCGCAGCTTTCTGCCCTGTGCCGTGATCCTATCCCACAGCGGTCTGCATCGCCCGCTGATTTTGTCCCATGCCGCCTTACATCGTTGGCTGACTTTCTCCCTTAAAATAGTAACCAACTCCCCACTTTGTCATGATATGGACCGGCTTGGCCGGGTCCGGCTCCAGCTTCTCCCGCAGACGGCGGATGTGGACGTCCACCGTGCGGTAGTCCCCGGCATAGGAGTAGCCCCACACCAGATCCATCAGGCTCTCCCGGCTGTATACCCGCCGGGGGTTCTTCATCAAAAGCTCGATCAGGTCGTATTCCTTGGCCGTCAGGTCGATGGTCTTGCCGTCCCGGATGGCCACGCGCTCCTCCGTGTCCAGGCTCAGGTCGCCCACCGTCAGCAGCGGCGCCCGCTGGGGCTGCTGCTGGGCGGACACACCGCCGCCGGAGCGCCGCAGCAGGGCGCGGATGCGGGCCTTCAGCTCCAGAATGTTAAAGGGCTTCGTCACATAGTCGTCCGCGCCGCAGGCAAAGCCCATCAGCTTGTCGCTGTCCTCGCTGCGGGCCGTCAGCATGATAATCGGCACATCGGAAAACTCCCGGATCTGCATACAGGCGTCGCCGCCGGACAGTCCCGGCATCATCACGTCCATCACGATCAGGTCGAAGCTCTCCTTCTTGGCAAGCTCCACGGCGGTAACGCCGTCATAGGCGGGCGTCACCTCGTAGCCCTCGTTCTCCAGATTGAATTTTACGCCCTTGACCAACAGCTTCTCATCGTCCACTACCAGTATCTTCATTCCTGTGTCTCCTCCGTTGTAATGCGGTCACGCAGGCCATCCAGCGTGGTCTGCCCGATGCCGCTCACCTGTAACAGATCCTCCGGGCTGGTGAACAGCCCGTTGGCCGTCCGCCAGTCGATGATCCGCTGCGCCAGCACCGGCCCGATCCCCGGCAGCGCATCCAGCTCGTCCGCGTCCGCCGTGTTGATATTCACCTTTTCCGCGTCTGTCTTTTCCGACGGCGCCTGCGCCTCCACCGTGTAGTCGCCCTGCATGGTGCGGGGCGTCAGCAGGTATACCGTTCCCACAGACAGCAAAAACAGGGCTGTCAGCACCAACAGGAACACCCCTGTTTTTGACAGTTTTATCCGCCCGTCCACAGTTGACTCCCCCCGTGTTTTCGCGTATAATAAAGGTCACGCAATTTGATGGATGCGGCTCATCCGCCGCAACCCAATGGTATTATAACATAGATGGAGAAGAAATCCTATGAAAATCCGCCGTTTTTTATCTGTTTTTTTATTGACCTGCCTGCTGTGCGCCCTTCTCACCCCGCAGGCGCTGGCGCTGGAGGACCCGGACATCCATGCCAAGGCCGCCATTCTGGTGGACGGCGAGACAGGCACGGTGCTGTACGATAAGAATATGCATGAGGAGCTGCCCATGGCCAGCATCACCAAGGTCATGAGCGCTCTGCTGGTGCTGGAGGCCGTGGATCGCGGCCAACTCCGTATGGATCAGAACGTCACCGCCACCGAGTCCTCCATGAAGGGCATGGTGGAGGACGGCAGCACCGCCGACATCAAGGTGGGTGAAACGCTGACGGTGGAGCAGCTTCTATACTGTATGCTGGTGATCTCCGCCAACGAAACGTGCAACATTCTGGGCGAGGCCGTGTCCGGCTCCGTGGACGCCTTCGTGGAGAAGATGAACCAGCGGGCGCAGGAGCTGGGCTGCCAGAACACCCATTTTGCCAACACCACCGGCCTGACCCAGTCCGGCCACTACTCCTCCGCGTGGGACATCTATCTCATCACCCGGGAGGCCATGAAGCACGACGATTTCATGACCATCGTCAACACCAAGGCCTACACCGTACCCGCCACCAATATGACGGAAAAGGAGCGGGAGCTGCACAGCACCAACGCCCTGATCTCCAATTGGCGCATGACCGGCTACCTCTACTCCGGCGCACAGGGCATCAAGACCGGCACCACCGATGCGGCGGGACACTGTCTGGTGTCCTCCGCCATCCGGGGCAGCCGCACCCTCATCAGTGTGGTGCTGGGCTGTGAGGAGGTCAAGACTGAGAAGGGCGGCACCCGCGTGGAGAGCTTCACCGAGACGGCCCGCCTGTTCGACTGGGGCTTTGACAATTTTTCTACCCGCACGGTGCTGGAGGAGAATGAGCTGATCTGCGAGGTGCCTGTGGCGCTGAGCAACGAGGTCGCCACCGTAGCTGTCCACCCGGCCTACGCCGCCGAGGCGGTGCTGCCCAAGGATCTGGAGCTGGATCAGCTCCAGCGCACCGTGGACTGCGCGGAGTCCGTAAACGCCCCCGTCACCACCGGCGACGAGCTGGGTACCATCACCATCTCCTATGACGGCACGGACTATGTGACCGTTCCCCTGCTGGCCGTGGCCGACGTGTCCGCCAGCCGTTTCCTGCTGGCCAAGCACGCCATCGTGCAGTTCTTTTCCCGGACGCCGGTGAAGATCGCCGCCATCGTGCTGGTGGTGCTGGTCATCGCCGTGCTGCTCTGGTTCCGTCTGTACGGACGCACCCGCCGCTACGGCAGAGCCTCCAGCAAGCGCTATCGCCAGCACACCTACCGCGGACGCCGCCGCTGAGTACCATGGAGGATTTACATATCCTGTACGAGGACGCACATCTCGTCCTCTGTGTCAAGCCCGTGGGCGTCCTGTCGGAGGACAGCGAGCAGGGCACCTGTATGCCCGCCCTGCTGCGCCGGCACTACCGCGAGCAGGGGAAGCCCGACTACATCGCCACCGTCCACCGGCTGGACAAGATCGTGGGCGGCGTTATGCTGTTCTCCCGCCGCCGGGAGGTCACGGGCAAGCTCACCGCCGCCGTGGCGGAGCACCGGGTCACCAAGGAGTATCTGGCCGTGCTGCGGGGACACCCGGCGGAGGCCTCCGCCACCCTCACCGATCTGCTGTTCCGGGACGCCTCCAAGAACAAGAGCTATGTGGTCAAGCGGATGCGCAAGGGCGTCCGGGAAGCCTCGCTGGAATATGTGACGCTGGGCAGCACGGAGGAGCTGACGCTGGTGCGCGTCCGGCTCCACACCGGCCGCACCCACCAGATCCGCGTGCAGTTCTCCTCCCGGGGCCTGCCGCTGCTGGGGGATATCCGCTACGGCAGCAAGGCCGACTGCTCCACCGCGCTGTGGTCGTATCACATGGCCTTCACCCACCCCGTCACCGGGCGGACGGTGGATGTGGCCTGTCCCCCGCCGGAAAGCTGGCCGTGGACGCTGTTCAACGCCGATACATACGCATGATGCGCAGAAAAAGAGGACGGCTTCCGCCGTCCTCTTTTTGCCGCCCTTCCCTCAGAACGCACCGGGGCGGCGCTGGAGCTGCTCGTCGGCAGCCGCCTGCCGCAGCTGCGACAGGGAGCGGATGCCGCCCTGCTGCTGGAGCGCAGTCTGCATCTCCGGCGGCAGGCCGTAGAAATACTCGTAGGCGGCGGGGTCGTTGTTCAGCAGGTCGGTCAGCGTCTCGTAGTACATATACAAACACCTCCGCGCTCATTGTGCGCGGAGGTGTTTTGCTTTATACCGTTTTTTCAAAATAGAAGTACGTCTCGTCCTCTCCGCTGGGCCGCATACAGGACGCGAGCATTTTGTGGGACGCGGCATTTTCCTTAAAGCACTTGGCCACCACCCGGGCAAGCCCCAGATGGTACAGCGCCCAGTCCGCCGCCGCCGCAAAGGCTTCCGTACCGTAGCCGTGACCGGCGTAGGCCGGCGCGATGCGGCAGCCCTGCTCGAAGCCGCCCCGGAAATCCGGGCGGTACAGCACCACCTCGCCGATGAGCTTTCCCTTCAGGCGGACGGCGAAATTCACGGCGCGGCGGGCGGCAAAATCCGCCTTGGCGTCATCCAGAAAGTAGTCCTCCGTCAGCGGCGCATCTCCCAGACCGGTGCGGTAGTCATAGCCCCACCAGCGGTTGCGGTCATCGTCCAGACACAGGGCGTTGTACGCCTCCTTGTCGCCGGGTCGCAGGGCCGTCAGGGTCAGGCGCTCGGTTTTCAATGTGGGTACGCGGCGCAGCATATCCAGCTCCGTGCCTACCTCCAGCCGCACCTTGCCGCCCAGCGCCGCCGGGAGGTATTGCAGCTTGGAGGTACGCAGCCCCTTATCCCGGGCGTCGTCCTCACGGTTCACCCACGCGCAGCCGCCGCCGTAGTGGGCGGCGAAGGCCTGCACGATGGCGGGGTACGCTCCGGCGTGGGAGTACAGCGCCTTTTCGATGTGGTTCACCAGCGTGTCGCCGCACTTCTCCGCCAGGCAGACCGCCACCAGCCGTTCCTCCGCCAGCATACCGCCTGCGCAGAACCAGCCGGTATCCAGCAGGCCGAACATCTCCTGTGCCAACGCCAGCTCCTCCTTGGCCAGCGGCCCTGTCTTGTGGAACTCTTCCTCATAGCTGGTCCAGAACGCCGCCAAGCGGGGGTCCTTCGGATCGGTGAGCGGCACAAAGGCGGCGTCCGGATAGTCCCGGCGGAATTTGTTGATGTGGTTGCGCTGGCCGCTGTACCGCCGTCCGGCGAACTGCGCCAGATCCTCGGTGCGGTAGAGATAGTCCTTCCATGGCCGCTCGCTGATGACCTTCACCCGGGGATAGCGCAGCACCAACCCTGCCGCCTTGTCCTCCGGCACCACGGACAGCACCAGCGGCAGCTCCTTTTCGCCGCAGTACGCCTCGATGGCGGCCAGCGCCGCCTCTTCATCGCCCCCCGGCCCCGTAATGGGGTAGTCAAAGACATACTCCCCCTCGATGCAGTTGCGGACGATGAGGCAGCCCGCCGCCTCGGCAAACCACGGGTGCAGATAGCCCCGCCACATGAGCTTTACGCCCAGTGAGTATTCGCACAGACGGTAGTCGCACATCTCGTAATACGGGCGCAAATGCGCGCCCGCGCTGACAGTCAATTCCTGAAATTCCAGCATAGTATCCTCACATTTTCTCGATCATTTCTTCTGCCTCGGCGATGAACCGCCGCACCATTGGCCGCAGGTCCCGGCGCGGACGGGAGGCAATGCCCAGCTCGCGGACGGCCCGCGGCGCCAGCGGCAGCGCCTGCACATCGTCCTGCCGCCCCTGCAGCACCAGACGGGACAGCATACTCACGCCCAGGCCGTGCTCCACCATGGAGATGATGACGCTGTCCGATACCTGCGTGGTGCGGATCAGCGGCGTCACGCCGTGGCGGTTCAGCACCCGCATGATATCCAGATTAAAGCCCATGGAGGGCATCAAAAACTCCCGCCCGTCGAAATCCTCCACCGGGAACACAGACCGTCCCCCGTTGTCGTAGTCCGGCGGCAGTATGGCGAACAGCTCGTCATCCTTGAGGGGCGTCCAGTCCAGCGCCACGCTCTCCTGCCGGCTGGCAAAGCACATATCCACCCGGCCCTCCTGCACCCAGCGATAGACCTCCTGCACGCTGCCCATCTGGATATCCACGCCCACATCCGGGTGGGCGCGGCGGAACTGCTGGATCACCTCCGGCAGCCAGTGGCGGGAGATGGAGTCGTAGGCCGCCACGCGGACGCTCTCCTCCTGCTGTGTGTTGATGAGCAGGATCTCCCGCTCCAGCGCCTTCGCGCCGTTGAGACACTCCTGCACCAGCGGGAAGATGCGCTGCCCCGCCGGGGTCAGGCGCACGCCGGTGCGCCCCCGCACCAGCAGCGGAAAGCCCACGTCCTTTTCCAGACTGTTCATCATGTGGGTCAGGCCGGATTGGGTGTAGCCCAGCTCCTCCGCGGCGCGGGTAAAGCTGCCCAGCCGCACCGCCG
>ERZ1026772.535-NODE-535-length-27487-cov-5.801509_pt1 | contig 27487 bp, 14 predicted proteins | sample MGYA00380124_ERZ1026772 | MGnify/ENA primary metagenome ERZ1026772 (study PRJEB33269, sample SAMEA4719760) | human gut metagenome | biome: human-associated habitat; feature: organic feature; material: feces | place: Cameroon | collected 2013-10 ...
ATGGAAAACAGGCGCAGGTAACGATTGCGGAGGGTAGGACGCTGACCGTTACATTCGATGCAAATGGCGGAAGTACCGTCACCGCGGTTGCCGGAAAGGCATGGCAGGATGCGGTTGACAGGCCGCAGGATCCCGTAAAGGAAGGCTATACTCTGGAGGGATGGTATCGTGACAATACCTTTAAGACCGCATGGCATTTCGCAGGCGAAGAAAACGAGGATCATCTGACGGATAACGTGACCCTTTATGCGAAGTGGAAAGACACCGCAAATCCGAGCCTTGCCGCAGTATTGGCAGATCAGAAGGATGCGGGAAAGTGGTATCGGGAACTGGCGATCGAGCTTACTTATTCGGACAATGAAGGAGTAGCGAAGCTCTCTGTTCAGAAGGACGACGGCGCTTACACGGAGCTTTCCACCGCAGGAAGCACCACGCAGGCCGACGGTAAAACCTATCAGCTGACTTTTGACAGATTGGAAGAAGGAGAACATACCTATACCTTTAAGGCGGCAGACGCGGCGGGTAATGAGACCGTGACAGATGCATTGACCGCAAAGCTTGACACAACGAAGCCTGTCATCGGTGATATTACCTTTGAGCAGAAGGCAGCGAACTTTCTTGACTGGATCATCGGTAGACAAAGCCTGATTCTGCATATTCCGGTGACGGAGGAAGGCAGCGGGGCACAGGAGATTTCCTATACCATAACGCCTGAGTCCGGCACCGCACAGAATGCGACTGCAAAGATTGAGAAGGGTCTGGCAAAGATCACCCTTTCCGCAGACTGGAAGGGCAAAATCACCGATATCAAGTGTACCGATGCAGCGGGAAATGACTCTGACACCAAGAGCATCACAGGCGCAGCAAACGGTTTCATTGTGGAGGATAACCCGCCGGTGATCACCTTCACGGCGGCTGATATGACAGACCCGGCAGGTTCCAAACCGGGAGCGGCGCTGTCGACGAATTACTATGAGGAAAATGCCGCTCCGACGGTCTATGTGTCGGTAACGGATGCGGAAGAAGCCGGTATTACTGCGGGAATTGCAAGTATTACCTATACCATAAACAGTGATGCAAAGCAGACGGTGAATGGCAGCTTTGACACTGACCTAAAGGGAAGCTATGGCTTTACCATACCGCTCACCGGTAGGACGGGCATTGTAAATATTACCGTGAAGGCTTCCGATTATGCAGGAAATACCGCAGAAGGAAAGGTGACTGTCCGTATCAAAGGAAAAGAGGAGAAGCCAAATCCAACAATCGATTACCGGCAGGAGCAGCTTACCAGACTGACGGCAGGCGCAGACTATGCTGTGAACGGGGAACCCCTGTCTGCCGATGAGCAGGGCCATATTGCCATCAGGGAAGACTGGTTTGGCAATACGATCCGGATTGCTAAAAAGGGAACGGAGAGCACGTCAGACAGCGACGCGGCAGAGCTTACCATAGCGGGGCGTCCGGGAATCCCTTCTGTATCTGTGGAAAATGAGACAATAAAAGGGAAAAAGGACGGAGCGTTAGGCGGCATCAATGCAGCCATGGAATACAGCACTGACGGCGGCACAAACTGGATGGCGATTACTTCCGATCAGATAACAGGCGGCAGTCTGTCAGGTCTTGCACCCGGGAATATTTTGATACGGGTGAAGGCTACCGACGTCGCGCCCCATGGAAAACAGGCGCAGGTAACGATTGCGGAGGGCAGGACGCTGACCGTTACTTTTGATGCAAACGGCGGAAGTAACGTCACCGCGGTTGCCGGAAAGGTATGGAATGAGACGGTTGACAGACCGGAGAATCCGGTGAAGGAGGGCTATACTCTGGAGGGCTGGTATTGTGACAATACTCTTACGACCGCATGGCATTTCGCAGACGAAGCAGGCGCAGATCATCTGACGGAGGATGTGACCCTTTATGCGAAGTGGAAAGACACCGCAAACCCGAACCTTGCCGCAGTATTGGCAGATCATAAGGATGCGGGAAAGTGGCACCGGGAATTGGCGATCGAGCTTACTTATTCGGACAACGAAGGAGTAACGGAGCTTTATGTCCGGAAGGACGGCGGCGCTTACACGGAGCTTTCCGGGGCAGGCAGCACCACACAGGACGGTGGTAAAACATATCAGCTTCTTTTTAACGGATTGGAAGAAGGAGAGCATATCTATACCTTTAAGGCAGTGGATGCAGCGGGGAACGAAACCGTGACAAGCGCATTGACTGCAAAGCTTGACATGACGAAGCCGCAGCTTGATGATGCGTCCTTTAACGAAGGCTATCGAAATCTCTTTCATTGGCTCATCCGCAAGGACAGCCTTGAAATTACCATTCCTGTTAAGGAAGCAGGAAGCGGCATAGATAAGGTGAATTATACCCTGATACCTGAAACGGGAAATGCAGAAAACAGCGGAACAACAGGTCAGGCAGCAGTGAAAAAAGCTTCCGGTGGAAACAGTGCCGATTATACGGCTGTAATCTATGTTACCCCCGATTTTAAGGGAAGGATCCGAATTACCGCCACGGATAATGCGGGAAATGCTTCGGATACGAAGACCATCGGTACAGACGGCAGCGGCATCCAGGGTGTCATTGTTGAGGACAATGCACCGGAGATTACGTTTACAGTAAATGACGGTGAAGCATTGAAGGAATATAAGGAAGCGCCGACGGTTGCCGTGACTGTAAAGGATGACAGGGAAAATGCCATTTCTGCCGGTCTGGCCTTTGTGACATACCAGATTGATCAGGGTGCGGAAAACGCCTTGCAGGAAGATTTTGCGGTAAGTCTGAAAACCGAAGCCGGATTTATCATACCGAAAGAGATGATTCCCGCCGATGGAGGAGAGATCCTCGTGAAGGCTACAGATAACGCCGGAAATCAATCGGAAAAGAAACTGATCATACGCATACATACCGGCGGTGGAACGGAAGAAAAACCGACGGAGCCGACAGAACCGACAAAGCCTTCGGAAACACCGGAACCAGAACCAACGGAAATACCGGAGCAGCCAAAACCATCAGAGCAGCCAAAACCGTCAGAACAGCCAAAACCATCAGAGCTGCCCAAACCGTCAGAATCATCAAAGCCATCAGGCAGGGACGATTTATTCGGGCAGACTGTAAAAGAACCCTCCGGCATACCGGAAGGACAACAGCCGGAAAAGGAAGATGTACAGACAACACCGACGGTGGCAGACAAAGGTGCAGCGTTGAAGCTGGGTGACGGCACAGTCATTGTAACGGTTGTCTGTGAGGAGCAAGGGTATACGGCAGAAGTGGCAGATACCATGGCGGCAGCAGATGCTGTGCTGACACCGGAGCAGATACAGAGCGTGGCTGACGGAGAAACCATAGAGATCCGGATAGATGTGAAGGACATTTCCGGTAACGTGTCGGAGCAGGATAAGAGGGCAATCGAAAACGGTATTGAAGAGTACCGGAAGAAGCTGCCAGGGCTGACACTCGGAATGTATGTCGATATCTCCATATTCATTAAGGTAGGGGGAGGCGACTGGAACGCCGTTAACCAGACACATGAGCCGGTAGATGTGGTAATCGGCATCCCGGCGGAGCTGCAAAGTGATGACAGGATCTTTTACATTATTCGCTCCCACGAAGGGGACTACACTCTTTTAACGGATATGGATGAGGAACCGGATACCATAACCATCCGTACAGACAGGTTCTCCACCTATGCCATTGCTTACGAGCAGGTGAACGGAACAGGAGAAAACAATAAATGCGGATTATGCCATATTTGTCCGACTTTTCTTGGCATCTGCTGCTTTGTGTGGCTGGCAGTTATCGTGGCAGTATTTTTCATTATTTGTATGATCATCCGGAGAAACCGGAAAGAGAAGGAAGAAAAATAAAACAGAATAAGGAAAACGGGTGGTAACGTAACAGTTATCATCCGTTTTTGTGTGCAATGCTTTTTTATACGGGAAGGGGATGGCATAGGACAATCTGCATAGGACATAAGATAAAACAAGCAGAAAAAAGAGGACGGCAGATGCTGGATATAGCCGATGAAGAACTGGATGCAATGGATGCTGTGGATGTCCGGACGGTGGATATTAACACACTCACAGACATACAGGATATAAAGATTGACACAAAGCTGCCGGTGGAAGAAAAACTGGCTTCCTTTGCAGGGCAGACCAATAATATCTATGTCCACCGTATCGGTGATTACGTGGTAAAGGCCAGGTTTCAGAAGGAAGGACCGGGCATAGATGACAAGATAGAGGAATATCTGAGACATCTCACTGAAATTCAGATCTGAAGTTTATAACGGAATGATCATAGACCGGGAGTGATAGCATGAGCAGACAACATTTTCTGGCAGCCATGTATCTTCGCCTTTCGAGGGATGATGGTGATGCCGGAGATGTGACAGCAAAGGATGGGAAACGGAAATCCTGGAGTAACAGCATCGGGAATCAGAGAGAACTGGTCAAAGCCTTTATTCATGAACAGCAGGATATCGAATTGTATGACAGTTATGTCGATGATGGTTTTTCAGGCAGTAATTTTGACAGACCGGAATTTAAAAGAATGATAAGCGATATTGAAGCCGGAAGGGTGAACTGTGTCATTGTAAAAGACCTTTCCCGCTTTGGACGTGATTATATTGAATCCGGGAAATATATACAAAAAATTTTCCCGGCTCTTTCCGTGCGTTTTATTGCGCTTACAGACCATTATGACAGCTTTCATGCAGATGCAGGGGAGAGTGGCATTGTTCTTCCGGTCAAAAATTTTATTAACGATTCCTATTGCAGGGATATTTCCATAAAAGTGAAAAGCCAGTTTGAAGTAAAAAGAAAGAATGGAGAGTGTATTGCGCCGTTTGCCCTTTATGGATACCGGAAGGCGGACAACAACAAAAACCAGCTTGTGGTGGACAATTATGCTGCGCAGATTGTGCGTAATATATTTAACTGGAAAATGGAGGGGATGGCGGTTTCTGCAATAGCGGATCAATTGAACGGGCTTGGGATCCTTTCGCCCAAAGAGTACAAGAAATCCACAGGGACAAATTACAGAGGGGGATTTTCCGGTGCAGTAAAATCCGCATGGAGCAGCACTACGGTAAAGAGGATACTGACCAATGAAATGTATCTTGGGCACATGGTGCAGGGAAAAACCGGAAAGATAAATTATAAGCTGAAAAAAACGGTACAAAAACCTGAGGAGGAGTGGGTTAAGGTGGAAAATACCCATGAGCCGGTCATACCGGAAGAGGTTTTTCAGGTTGTCCGGAACCTGCTGAGAACGGATGGAAGGGTAAGTCCTGTATCAGAGAAAAATAGTTTTTTTACAGGAATCCTGTTTTGCGGAGACTGCGGGGAACAGATGATAAGACGGGTAAACCGCTATAAAAACACGCAGAAGGTCTATTATATCTGTTCTACCAAAAACCGGTGTGAGGGATGCTCCAGACACAGCATACCGGAAGAAGTACTGAAGCAGCTTGTACTGGAAACGGTAATGAAATTTGCCAACTGTTTTTTAGAGGAAAAGCAGATGTACGAAAAGGCTCTGGGTATGAAAACAAATTATGGGTCCATAGTTTGCTGTGACAAGGAAATTGCAAGATTAAAGGAAGAACAGAATAAGTACGCTTCTCTCTGTGCGGGTTTATATGAGGACTTGAAGGAGGGGATTATCACAAAGGATGAATTTGAACACCTGCACAGTGAGTTTAAAAGGAAGGCTGGAGAATTTGAGGATACACGGAGAAAACAGGAGCATAGGCTTAAGGAGCTGTCGAAAAAAGGTGTTCTTTCAGAGGAAAGGCTGAAAACAATGCGGGATTGTCCCGGACTCAAAGAGGTGGATCGCCATACGCTGTGCAGTATGGTAAAGGAAATCCGGGTATTTGAAAACCATAGGATTGAAATTGAGTTTTATTATACCGATCAGTACCGCATGATGCGGGAAGCAGACAGGCAGACAATTAAGAAAAATCCGGCTGGAAGAAAGGGGCATAGAGGTGGGCAGAGTATCCAAACGCGGTAACCTGTTAAGAAAAACGGAAGGTACTATAACAGAAGGGAATGTGGAAAAACAGAGGTATAAGGCGGGTATCTATGCAAGACTTTCCTCGAATCAGGATGAAAAAAAGAAGGAATCGATTGAGGTTCAGATTGAAATCGCAAGGAAATTTGTAGAGGAATTTAACCGGAGCGAAAACGGTGAAGTGCTGGAAGTAATCGGATGTTATACGGATGTGGGAAAAACAGGCAGCAATTTTGAAAGAGACGGTTTCCAACGGTTATTACAGGATATAAGGATTGGAAAAATAAACAGTGTGATAGTAAAGGACTTATCAAGGCTTGGCAGGAATTACCTGGAGACAGGCAATTATCTGGAGAAGATATTTCCCTTTTTAGGAGTACGCTTCATTGCAGTTGCAGATGATTTTGATACCGGGAAAGAAGGCAATGAGAATAAGCAGATGGCTTCTGAAATTAAGAATCTTGTAAATGATATGTATGCGAGGGATTTTTCCCAAAAAGCAAAACTGCATCTTAGGCAGAGGAGGGAAGAAGGCTCCTATGTCGGAGGTCCGCCGCCGTACGGATATAGGGCAGAGCAAAACGGAAAGCGGCGGATACTGATACCCGATGAGAATACGGAGGGGATTGTCCGCTTTATTTATGAAAAATATGTAGAAACAGAAAGCTATACTGCTGTTGCCGGCAAGTTGAATTTAAGACAGGTCAACCCGCCCGCATTATACAAGAAAACAAAGGAGGTTTATCATATACCCGGTGCGGGAAAATATAAGGGTTGGAATAAGAGTGCAGTGGAGCGGATCCTGAAAAGTGAAACCTATACGGGAACTCTGGTGCAGGGAAAAACCGGTATAACCGCAAGGGATGAGAAGAACCGTGTTCATAAGCCGGAAGCTGACTGGGTGATTATAAAGGGTGCACATGAACCGTTGATTGACCGGGAGCTATACCACAGATCAGTGGAGATCAGAGAAAAAAAGTATACCCGGACCAGAATCGGATAAAGGGGGAAGCAGTATGGAGCGTTTGGCATTATATTTACGGTTATCCTTAGAGGACGGGGGAGAAAAGGACGAGAGCAATAGTATCGGCAATCAGAGAAAACTGATCTATGAGTACATACAGCAGGATCCTGAATTAAGCAGGTATGAAGCGGTGGAATTTTGTGATGATGGCTGTTCCGGCACCAATATGGACAGACCAGGGCTGCAGGAGCTGTTAAAGGAGATAAAGGCAAAGAATATCAGCTGTATCCTTGTCAAGGATATGTCCCGTTTTTCGAGAGATTATATTGAGCTGGGGATTTATCTGAACCGGATATTCCCTTTTATGGGGATTCGTTTTATTGCTATCAATGACCATTATGACAGCCGGGAGCATTGCGGAAGCACCATAGAAATTGACACTGCATTTCAGACGCTTTTATATGACCTGTACAGCAAGGATATATCGGGAAAAGTAAAGACTTCTTTTGCAGCCAAATGTACAAACGGAGAATACGTTTTCGGACAGGCCCCGTTCGGGTATGAAAAAAGCAGGGAGGTAAAAAATATGGTTATTGTGAATGAAAGCGAAGCAGAAATTGTACGGTATATTTTTTCTCTTGCGGTGCAGGGAAAGACCAGTACACAGATTGCAAGACAGCTTTACGAGGAAGGCATCCCTGCCATTATGCAGATGCGCCATCCGGAAAAGAAGTATACAGATGGAAAAGTACATTCGTGGAGTGAAAAGGCGGTCAGAAGAATATTAAACAATCGTTTTTATCTTGGTGAAATGGCATATGGTAAATCAGTCAGAAAGTCCGTAGGCAGTAAAAATGGGATTTCTGTGCCGATGGAGGACTGGAAGGTAATCAGGAATCACCATGAGGCTCTTATCCCGGAAGAAATATACGAACAGGTATCGTCCTTCAGACCGGGGTATTCCACTAAAAGAAACAGGGAGAAGCATCCGCTTACGGGGAAGCTGTATTGTGGAGGATGCGGTTATTCCATGAATTATAAGCCGCTGCAAGGAAAAAACAGATACAGGCGGTTTGAGTGCGGGAAGCACACATTATTGCAGATACCGGAATGCTGCACCTGTATAAGTGCCGGTCTGCTGGAGAAAACCGTGCTTATGATGTTGAATGAGGAACTGCTGCTTTACGGGAATGCAGGGAAGCAGCAGGAAAATTTATCTTTCTTTTTACAGGCGAGGATTCTGTCATTAAAGACAAACCTGGAAGAATACAGGAAGGAAATAAAGCAGATACAGGCGCAGAAGGATGTCCTGTATGAGAAATATGCCCTTAGACAGCTTGACAGAAAAGAATACCGGAAAAGGGCCGACGAACTGACAGAACAGTTATCTTCCTTATCAATAAAGAAAGAGAAGGCAGCGGGAAAGCTTGCGGTATTGGAGCAGGAATGCCGGCAGACCGGGGAGGATAGGAAACACCTGCTTAGGTATCTGCATATTGAGGAACTGACACAGGAAGCGGCTGATACATTTATCACGAAAGTCTGGGTTTATAAGGATAAACGGCTGGAAATCGAGTGGAATTTCCGTATGGATCATGGAGTAAGCGCCTCTGAAATAAGATAAAAAGTTCGTGACAATAATCTGACATCAGAGGGCTTTGGGAAACTCAGTATTTCAGGAACCTTTGACATTCTGGCCGGAACAGATTGATTCTGTAGGAAGTAAATGTGACACAACAGAAAAATAATATGATGGAATAAAGGTAATATAACAGAAAAAGACATAATAACACCCCAATAACACAACAGAGCAATATTTGACTAACAGACGGTCGGGATTGCAAAGAAAAATTGCCCGGATGCTTCTATACTGTTGAGTAGAAAAGGGTAACGGCTTTGGAAGGTTACCGAAACGGAAGCGACAGAGAGGTTTAGCAGGGGGGACGGGCAATGAGCGAATTACAATTACCGCGATTGATCAGCAATCATATGGTCTTACAGAGAAACAAAGAAATCCATATCTGGGGACGGGATCTTCCGGGACACCGTGTCATGGTCTCCTTCCGGGGAGAGGAGGCTGTGGCGCAGACGGATGAGAAGGGGGATTTTTCCCTCTTTCTGCCAAAGCAGGAGGCAGGCGGGCCGTTCAGTATGCTGTTCCGGGATGACCTTGGAAATGAAGAGGTTGTTGGCGACGTGTATATTGGCGAGGTCTGGTTCTGTTCCGGGCAGTCCAATATGGAGCTTCCCATGAACCGGGTTAAGGACCGGTTCCCGGAGGATGTGGCAGATTGTAAAAATACACAGATCCGCACCTTTAAGATCCGGGAAAACGGCGTATTTACAGCACCCTTAACAGAGCCTGAAAGCGGAGAGTGGAAGAGTGCACAGCCTGAAACAATTCTGGAGTTTTCGGCAACCGGATATTATTTTGCAAAAGCCCTGCAGGAGCTTTTAACGGTTCCGGTAGGATTTATTGATGCAAGCCTTGGGGGATCCCTGATTGAATCCTGGATGAGCCGGGAGATGCTGGATGGGATGGACGAAGAGCTTGCACTTGCAAAGAAGTATAGTGATGCAGCGTTTGTGAAGGGACAGCTTCTTAAGAACGAACAGCAGAGCAATGCATGGCATGAACATCTTGATGCAGTGGATCAGGGACTTAAACAGCATTGGGAGAAGGAGTGCTACAATAACGCAAACTGGGGAATGGTAACGGTTCCATTCCGGTTTGATGAAGTAGAGGAATTAAAGGGATTTATTGGAAGCGTATGGCTGAAACGGAACTTTACCGTGCCCAAAGAGATGGCAGGAAAGCCTGCCAGGCTTTGGCTTGGAACGATTGTGGACAGTGATGTGGCATATGTGAACGGGCAGCAGGTGGGAATTACCTATTATCAGTATCCACCCCGGAAATATGACATTCCGGAAGGGCTGCTGCGGGAAGGAACGAACACCATCGTGCTGCGTGTCATCAGCGAAAAGGCACAGGGACGGTTTACGGAAGGAAAGAAGTACGCCATTTTTAATGAGCAGGGAGAAATTCCGTTGGACGGAACGTGGAGCTACTGCATCGGGGCTGCCTGTGAGCATGTACCGGAGACGGATTTTGTGAACTGGAAGCCGACGGGACTTTACAATGGGATGACGGCACCCTGCCACAAGTATACGATTGCCGGAGTGAACTGGTATCAGGGCGAAAGCAATACGCACCATCCGGACAATTATCTGGATCTGCTCCGGCGCATGATCGAAGGGTATCGTAAGGAATGGAATGATCCGAAACTACCGTTTCAGATCGTGGAGCTTCCCAATCTTATGGTGGATATGGAGGGCGCAGAAGAGGGGTGGAGAGTACTTCGGGAATTGCAACGCCGCTCCGCATTAATTCCGGATGTGGATGTTGCAGTAACCATAGACCTTGGCGAGGACAATGACCTGCATCCGCAGAATAAGAAGGATCTCGGAAAGCGTCTGGCACTGCTTGCCGCTGCGAGACTTGGCATTCCGGTGGAAAGTAAAGGACCGGAGGTAACGGAGATTACCGTGGCTTCAGATGAAGCGAATAACCTCCGGACGATCCGGTTAACATGCAGCCATGCGGAAGGACTGCATGCCTCGTCCGAAGACAAGGGAGAGGAAATTCTGGATTTTGAAGTGGTAAATGATAACGGAGAGGTTCTGCAGCCCAAAACACAGATTAAAGGGCAGGAAATTGTACTTACGATCCCGGATCAGGAAACGGAAGTGAAGCTTATCCGCTACTGCTACCAGACTTCCAATATCGGGGCACTGGTTTATAACCGGGCCGGCTTACCGATGAGCCCTTTTGTAAGGAGGGTATATGAAGAGACTGTTTAACGGAGGATGGAGCTTCTGGTGCGGAGAGCCGGATTTAGATGTGTCAGAGGCAGGGAAGCATCTTACAGAGTTTCAGAAAGTGGATCTGCCGCATGACTGGCTGATTGCAGATGCAAAGAACCTGTACCGGGACGGCTGTGGATTTTACCGGAAAATTTTTTCAATGCAGCCAAAGGAAAACAAACGATATTCCCTGATTTTTGAAGGGGTGTACATGGATACCACCATCTGGGTAAATGAGCAGCAGGCAGGAGAGTGGAAGTATGGCTATTCCACCTTTGAAATCGACCTGACGCCATTTGTAAAGGTGGGGGAGAATGAGATTCTGGTTTCGGTGAATTTCCGCTCACCAAACAGCCGCTGGTATTCCGGTGCCGGGATTTACAGGGATGTATGGTTTAAGGAAACGCCAAAGACCTATATCCGGGAAAACGGGGTTTATATCCATACGGAAGCCTGTGGGGAAAAGGAGGGGAAGGAACCGGACTTTTTACTCTATGCGGATACAGAGATTGTGGGAGATGCCTGGGACGAGGTGCGTCATACCTTGTATCACAAAAGGGAAGTAGAGCCAGAGATCGAGTTGCCCCTCGAGCTGTTGCTTGGAGATCAGGTGGAATTGGTGGAGAAAGCTTCACTTATGACAGAGAAGGTAGGAGAATCTTCCGGTGCTGAAGAAGATGCTAATGTTTCAGAGAAAGAAGCTTCCTGTGCTTCGGCTGTTGAAGCTTATGCAGGTTCAGAGAGGGAAAATCTCTGTGTTCCTGAGACAATTGTTTTTCAAAATACAAATAAGAATACCAATATTTACCGTGTGAAATCTCCCAGATGTTGGGATGTGGAGCATCCCCATCTTTATATTCTGAAAACCGAACTCTGGAAGGACGGAGAAGTGATTCAGGATGAGTACAGCCAGATCGGGTTCCGGAGCATTGCGTTTGATCCGGAGCAGGGCTTTCTTTTAAATGGACGGAGGGTGAAGCTGAACGGTGTCTGTGAGCATCATGATCTGGGTGCACTGGGAGCTGCCTTTCACCGCACGGCCATGGCAAGGAAGCTCGGCATTTTAAAAGAAATGGGAGTGAATGCACTGCGTGGTACGCACAATATGACGGCGCCCGCAGTGGTGGAGCTGGCGGATGAGATGGGAATTCTGATGATTTCGGAAGCCTTTGATATGTGGGAAAGGTCAAAAACCACTTATGATTATGCACGGTTTTTCAAGGAATGGAGCGAACGTGATGTGGAAAGCTGGGTGATGCGTGACCGGAATCACCCAAGTATTATCATGTTCAGTATTGGAAATGAAATTTATGATACCCATGTGGATGCACATGGACGAGAGATTACGGTAAGGCTGCGTGACCTCGTGAAGAAGTATGATTACCGCAGGAATGCAGGTATTACGATCGGTTCCAATTATATGCCGTGGGAAAACGCGCAGCTCTGTGCGGACGAAGTGAAGCTTGCCGGTTATAATTATGGAGAAAAGTATTACGAAGAGCATCATAAGGCACACCCGGACTGGGTGATCTACGGAAGTGAGACGTCATCCATGGTACAGAGCCGTGGGATTTATCATTTTCCATTAAGGGCAAGTATTCTGACTGAGGATGACGAACAGTGTTCGAGCCTTGGGAACAGCCCGACCAGCTGGGGGGCAAAGTCCATGGAGAGATGTGTCTGCGAAGACCGGGATATGGATTTTTCCATGGGACAGTTCCTGTGGACCGGGTTTGATTACATCGGGGAGCCGACACCTTATCATACGAAGAATTCCTACTTCGGACAGGTGGACACGGCCGGATTCCCGAAGGATGCTTATTATGTCTGGCAGTCGGCATGGACCGATTACCGGAAAGCACCGATGATTCATATTTTTCCATACTGGGATTTTAATGAAGGACAAAGCATCGATATACGGGTCTGTTCCAATGCGCCCTTTGTAGAGCTGTTCTGCAATGGAAAGAGCTGCGGCAGGCAGCAGTTAACGCACGAAAAGGGAAGCGGTCATCATATCATTGCAGACTATTCACTGCCCTATGAAAAGGGCGTGCTATATGCCGTTGCCTATGACGAAGAGGGAAATGTGACAGCACGCGAAACGAAAGCTTCTTTTGGCAATTCTGCGGAGATTGTGCTACGGGCATCAGGAAGAGCTGCGGTGGCCAATGGCAGGGATCTTTTCTTTGTGGAAATCGGAACGCGGGATGAGAAGGGAAATCCGGTGGAGAATGCAGTAGACCGTGTGACGGTGCAGGTCGAAGGGGCAGGACACCTTGTGGGACTGGATAACGGAGACAGTACCGATGAGGACAGCTATAAAGGAAACAGCCGCCGGCTGTTCAGCGGAAAGCTTCTTGCCATCATTGAGACCGGAACGATACCGGGAGCTGTCCGGATCAGTGTTTCCGGAAAGGGCTTAAAGAGTGCGGAACTGGTTTGTGAAGCTGTGGAGATTGATCAGATGCTGCCCTTTATGAAGGGAGAGAAGGCACAGCGCATTTATCATAATTTCTGGCAGGATTTATGCGAAGAAACCTATGCCCCGGGACCGACAGAACTGATAGAAGATCACGAAGAAAGACAGGATGAGAAACAGGAAGAGATCCCGGTTCGAAAGATCACCTTATGTTCTCCGATGGGGCAGAGGTTTTCAAAGGAACAGCCATATCTTACCGTGGAAGCGGAGATTGAGCCCAAGGAAGCCACGGACCGTCAGTTACTGTTCCGTGTGGTGGATGAGCATGGTGTGGATTCCAATCTCGTTAGGCTCCTGGTGCAGGGGCATACCGCACAGCTTCATGCAATGGGAGATGGCAGCTTTTATCTGCGGTGTATGTCACGCAGCGGCACAGACAGAATCCGCGTGATCAGCCAGTTGGAATTTACGGTAGAGGGCATGGGACAGGCATACCGGAATCCTTATGAGCTGATTTCGGGAAGTCTGTACACCTCGTATCAGGGAGAGGTCAGCAACGGAAACGAACGCGGCGTAGCAACGGCAAGGGATGGAGAAACCGTGGTAACATTTGGAAACATTGATTTCGGACCGGTGGGGTCCGATGAAATTACGATGCCGGTTTTTGCACTGACAAGTGAAGAATATCCCATCCGGATCTATGAAGGAGTTCCGGGAGAAGAGGGCTGTCAATTGCTTGCGGATGTGGTCTATCAGAAGCCGTCCATCTGGAACACCTATCAGGAAGAAACCTATTTGTTGGCAAAACGGGTTACCGGCATCAATACGATCAGTATAGCGGTTCGTCAGAAGATTCATCTGAAGGGCTTTGTATTTAAAAAGCTGCAAAAGGCATGGCTGCCTTTGAACGCAGCGGAAGCAGATTCGGTTTACGGGGATACCTTTACAAAGGAAGAACGGGCGATTACCGGAATCGGAAACAATGTGACGATTACTTATGCGGAAATGGATTTTGGAGAAGAAGGAACCGCGGGTATCCGGATCTGTGGACGGGCACCTGAAAGCAGCAATAGTCTGCATATCCGGTTTTTACAGGGAGAGGAAGAAAGTAAGCAGCTTGTGGAATTCCCGATGTGCGGGGAGTATATAGAGAAAGAGTTCTCCTTAACACCCGTAAAGGGCAAATGGGATGTCAGCTTTGTTTTCCTTCCGGGAAGCTGCTTTGATCTTCAAAGTGTTCAATTCCTGCCTGCCGGAGCGGCAAATTAGTCTTCAAAGTGTTCAATTCCTGTCTGGCGGAGTGGCGAATTAGGATTCTCCATGGGGAGCGTCAGGCTTAGAACCTGGACGGTTCAGTTTTTTATATTCAGACGGTGTACAGTTTTTGGCAGATTTGAAAATACGGTTAAAAGTAGAGAGGCTGTTGAATCCCGAACGCATGGAAACTTCAGTAATGGAAAGGTCCGGTTCGATCAGCAGCTTTTCTGCGTAAGCAATACGTTTCTGGATGATATAGTCATAGCAGGAGGTGTTTGTGAACTGCTTAAACAGCCGGGCAAAATGAAACTTGGAGAAGCCGGCGAGCGAAGCCAGTTCGTCCACAGTAATGTTTTCGGTGCAGTGCTCGGTGATGTAATTGCAGACGTTCATGAATTTATCCACGTATTCGTGCTGTTTGCTTGACGTAATGCCGGGGAACATTTCCTGAGGATTGATGTTGGCGCGTCCGAGCGTTACAAAAAAGCGGATCATCAGGGAATAGATGGCCGCTTCCGCATAGGGCTCTGAGTAGTCGTATTCGCGGCTGATTTCTTCCAGATAAAACCGCAGTTTTCCATTCAGATCGCCATGGGAATCACGGCGCACCAGCAGAAACGGATGGATGGTCTGTAACAGGGAGTCCATGCCCTTGACATTGCAGATCAGACCATAGTCAAACAGGAGAATCAGGCGTTCCCCCATCTTCGGTGCTCTCAGCTCATGGAGCGTACCGGGAGCGGTAATCCAGATGTCTCCCTCATTCAGGATATGAGGCTTGCCGTCAATGACAACCGTATATTCATTTTCAAAAGGCATAATAACTTCAAGCGAGGTATGCCAGTGAAGCGGGTAATCCTCGTATTCCCGGTTGTGCCACAGACGGATTCCCTGTAAGTCTTTATAGGTAACGGTTTCGTGTGTTCCATTTAAAATTGCAATCATGTCAGATCCCCCCCTGTAAGCAGGTTCATAAAACCAGTTAAGATAAGAATACGATAATTCTGAAGATACGTCAAACTTAAATCAGACTGCACAATGGCAGTCTGATGTTGCTGGTGTCGGTTATTTGTGTCTATTCCTCAAAGAGGTAAAGGAGATATCCATATCCTTCGGCTTCCATCTTTTCATAAGGAACAAAACGAAGAGAGGCACTGTTGATACAGTAGCGCACGCCATTGGGGGATTCAGGGTCGTTGGTAAATACATGTCCTAAGTGAGAATCTCCGGAACGGCTGCGTACCTCCGTGCGCTGCATGCCGTGGCTCAGATCCTCTATTTCCACTACGGTGGGTTCCTCAATGGGACGAGTGAAGGCGGGCCAGCCGCAGCTACTCTCGAACTTGTCCGTAGAGGAAAAGAGCGGTTCACCAGTGACAATATCTACGTAGATGCCCTTTTCAAACTGGTTCCAGAACGCATTGCTGAAGGGATGCTCAGTACCGTTCTCCTGCGTAACACGGTATTGCTCAGCTGTCAGCTTGTTCCGGATGACCTCCACTGCAGGCTTTTGGTAGTCGCCCGGATCAATGTGTAGATTGGAAAGCAGCTCCATCTCCGCTCTGGGAATATGACAATAGCCATTTGGCTCCTTCTCCAGATAATTTTGATGATACTCTTCAGCAGGGTAATAGTTTTTCAGCGGACCGATCTCCACAAAAAATTTTTCACTGCGTCCCCGCTCAATCTCTGCGATACGCTCTACTACCTCCTTGGCACTTTCACTGGTATAGTAAATACCGGTCTGATACTGGCTTCCAATATCGTTACCCTGCCGGTTTTCCACAGTGGGATCAATGACATAGAAGTAGGCCAGCAGCAGAGCGTCAAGACTCACCTGGCCGGGATCATATTCCACACGCACGGTCTCCCGGAAGCCGGTATTTCCCTTGCAGACAGTTTGGTAGCTGGCATCTGCCTCACAACTGCCATTGGCGTAGCCGCTTTCAGCATCAAGAACGCCGGGGATAGACTGCATCAGATGTTCCATACCCCAAAAGCAACCGCCTGCCAGATAGATAACATTCTCTTTAGTGTCTACATACATACGTTCCTCACAAGACGCATCAGAGGGTGGCACCGCCTTTTCCGATTTTTTTGTTTCTTTTTTCAGCGGCATATCCATCTGTTGCGCGGCACAGCCTCCAAGCAGCACAGACACAGTAAGAAGAATTGGTAATACTCTCTGATACATAGTGTTTTCCTCCTTTCTACTAAATGAAATAGTCTCCCGGAATCTCTAAGCCTGTCTGTATTTACAAGGCTTCTGAAATTTCATTTTTATTTTTTTCCACTTAAAAAAACTTGATTTGGAGAGGTGTTTCATTGAAACCCGTTAACATCGGTGGGCATGGCGCCTGTTTTTTCATTATCATAGCATGAGAGGGTTAAAGTTTTTGTTAAGAACAGATGTTATTCTTTTTTGGGGCAGCAGCCTGCGGATTATCAGTCATTGGAACAAAGCGGACTTTTTATTTGAGTCTGTCAGGATGCGTGACGAGTGTCTTCTGATGATTCGTAAAAACCGTATCAAAAGGCGACGGACACGGATCGTACTACACCTTTTGCGTCTTAACAAAAACTTTAAGCACGATCTGTTACACTGTTATTCAAAAAAAGGAGAAACAAAATAATCGTATGATGAAAAAAAGATATTCAGTTATTCCCGTTCTTGCAATTGCGTTGCATTTTTTGCTGTCGAATCTCTTGTACTACTTTATTGAAAAGCTGTTTCTGGATCTGCTCCATTTTCCGCAGCAGCAGGTTATGAAATACTCATACTTAGGAGAGATTTTGATATATGGTGTACTTATCCTTATATTTTTCACGTTTTATAAATCACTTTGGAGAAAAGAGAAGACGGAACTATGTACAAAAATAAATTTTAAAGATGTGACTGTCTGCCTGATCGCAGGATTCGGCATTTCAGGAATTTCCAGTCTTTGGGTTATGCTGGCAGAACATATACCATTGCTTCAAAACAGTGTTGAAGCAATGCGCACAGGCGCCCAGAATATTGCCGGCGGAAATGCGTTCGGAACATTTATGATCGCGGTGATTGCTGCTCCTGTTATGGAAGAAATTCTGTTTCGTGGCATTGTATTTAATGCTATGCGGAAATTCAGTCCCGCATGGGCTGCAATTCTAATGTCATCCATACTCTTTGGAGCCTATCATTTTAATGCTGTACAGATTGTCTATGCTGCCTTAATGGGAATCGTTGCCGGAATTATTTACGATAAGAAAAAGAACTTGTTATTTCCTGTTCTTGTGCATTTTGCAAACAACCTCATTACTATGCTGCAGGACTTTGCACCTGCAGGCATAGATGTCATGATCAGTATTTTTTCCCTGATCATGATCGCACCATTGGGATATGTGATCTGTCACTTGCTCCGATACTGTAGTCCTGCAGAAAGAGTGTAAATCTTTTTATACTTGAGAGGCTTCCGTAATTATTATGTAAAAAGTGTATATACACAAAAATAATGATCACATCATAGAGAATGCTTTGCATGGAACTGATATAAATAGCAATATCTGACCATAACTACGCAAGAAATAAAATGCACATAAGGGGGCTTATGCCCTATACTTGGAGCATAAGCAAAAAGAAAGCTGTATGGCAGCAGACAGATGGAAAATACAAGGAGAAAGCTTATGGAATTAGTTAGAAATGAAGAAAAGCGTGCAGAATATACGAAGCGTGCGAAAGAACTTGTGTCGAAGATGACGCTGGAAGAAAAGGTACAACAGACACTTTATCAGGCACCTGCAATTGAACGTCTTGGAATTAAGGCATACAACTGGTGGAATGAGGCTCTTCACGGTGTGGCAAGAGCCGGAGCAGCTACCGTATTCCCACAGGCGATCGGACTTGCAGCTACGTTTGATGAGGATCTGGCAGAGGAAGTGGCGCAGGCTGTGTCTACGGAGGCTCGGGCGAAATTCAATATGCAGCAGGAATATGAAGATACGGATATTTATAAGGGACTAACCTTCTGGTCTCCCAATGTCAATATTTTCCGTGATCCCAGATGGGGACGCGGACATGAAACCTTCGGAGAGGATCCCTATCTGACCTCCCGTATGGGTGTGCGTTATGTCGAAGGACTTCAGGGACATGATGAAAAGTACTTAAAGGCAGCGGCCTGTGCCAAGCATTTCGCCGTGCACAGCGGACCGGAGGATCTGCGTCACCATTTTAATGCTGTGGCAACAAAGCAGGATATGTATGAAACCTACCTTCCGGCTTTCAAGACCTGCGTGCAGGAGGGAAAGGTAGAGGCAGTGATGGGTGCCTATAACCGTACGAATGGAGAACCCTGCTGCGGAAGCAAGACCTTATTGCAGGATATTTTAAGAAAAGAATGGGGCTTTGAGGGCCACGTGGTATCGGACTGCTGGGCAATCAAGGATTTCCATGAAGGACATATGGTAACGGACACCCCGTTAGAGTCCGCTGCCCTTGCCATGAACAATGGCTGTGACTTAAACTGTGGTACATTATTTGCTTATTTAAAGGAAGCAGTGGAAAAGGGAATGGTGAAGGAAGAGCGTCTTGATGAAGCACTGGTTCACCTGTTTACCACCCGCATGATGTTGGGTGTTTTCGATCAGAAGGGGGAGAATCCTTATGATCAGATTTCCTATGAGGTGGTGGATTCCAAGCCGATGCAGGAGTTAAATCTCAAGGCATCCGAGAAGTGCATCATACTTTTGAAGAATGAGAATCATATGCTTCCGTTGGATAAGTCGAAGATTAAAACGATCGGTGTGATCGGACCGAATGCCAACAGCCGTGCGGCACTGGTTGGTAACTATGAAGGAACCGCATCCCGGTATTACACAATTTCCGAAGGAATTCAGGAGTATGTGGGTGATGAGGTACGTGTGCTTGTATCCGAGGGCTGTCATTTATATAAAGAAGGAATGAGTAACTTAAGTCAGGGAAAGGACCGTCATTCCGAAGTACGCGGCATCTGTGCTGCAAGTGATGTTGTCGTAATGTGCCTTGGACTTGATGCAACCTTAGAAGGCGAAGAGGGCGATACCGGTAACCAGTACGGAAGCGGAGATAAGCGTGACTTAGAGCTTCCGGGCTTACAGCTTGAAATCCTGAAGATGGCGTACGAAAGCGGCAAGCCGGTCGTGCTTGTGGTGCTTTCCGGAAGCGCACTTTCCTTTAACTGGGCCGATGAGCATATTCCGGCAATTATTCAGGGCTGGTATCCGGGTGCTGTCGGTGGCAAGGCGATTGCCAACATTCTGTTTGGTGATGTGAGTCCGGAAGGAAAGCTTCCGCTTACGTTCTATCACAGCATTGATGAATTACCGGAATTTACCGATTATTCCATGAAGGGAAGAACCTACCGTTATATGAAGCAGGATGCGATGTATCCGTTTGGTTACGGACTTTCCTATAATGAATATGAGCTTTCCAATGTAAAGGCAGACCGTGAAGTGCTTATAGAGGATGGAATCACCGTAACCGCAGAGATTTCCAATCTTGGAGAATATGACAGTGCAGAAACCGTTCAGGTTTATGTGAAGATCTGTGCAGAGGATACGCCGAATGCACAGCTTAAGGGACTTAAGAAGGTTTCTCTTAGGAAGGGGGAGAAAAAGAGCGTGGAAATCCACCTTCCGAAGGAAGCATTCGGACTCTACGATGAGGAAGGAAAGCTTTGCTACCATGAAGGAGAAGCTATCTGCTATGTGGGAACAAATGGACCGGATCACCGGAGCGTGGAACTGACCGGAAAGAAGCCGGCTGAGATCACCATTAAGGTGCCGGCTGACTGTTGATGCCGATAGATCACAATTGATACTTGTCTGAAAATTGTTTCGAATGAGGCCAGAGGGTATATAGAAGAAAATAGTTTCAAAATACCCAGAAGAAATGAAAGTGAAGGGTATGGGGAGATAAAATGCTTCGAAATACCCATGTGGAGGGGAATTGGGAATGAATCCGTGGACACAGATGTGGCTGAATTACTTTCCAAGGGCAGCGAAAGGAAATGAAGCCTATTTTGAAAAATACCGGCTGGATGGATTTGAGAAGGAACACCGTGTGATCCGGTCTGCACTTATGGAACTGGAGCGTGGAATACAGGAGATGCTGGCACTTTCTTCTCTGACACAGGCAGAAAAGGGGTCCTTCGTTATCCGCAGGATTTCCGAAGCAGGAAGCGGTGTGAAAGCAGAAGGATACCATCTGAAAGAACAGGATGGACAGCTGTTTCTGATGGCTGCTGAAGAAAAGGGAGTTTTATATGGCGTGTTTGACCTGCTTCGCAGAATTGCCATGGAGGAATCCCTGAAAGGTGTGGATGTGCTTTGCAATCCGGACAATCCGAACCGTATGCTGAACCACTGGGATAACATGAATGGCAGCATTGAACGCGGCTATTCGGGAGAATCCTTCTTCTTTGCAGAGAATGAAATTCTGGTGAATGAACGGACGAGGGATTACGCGCGTTTCGTGGCGAGTGTAGGATTAAATGGCGTTGTAATCAACAATGTGAATGTAAAGGACGCGGCAACGTATCTGATTACGGAACGTTATTTTGACCGTGTGGCAGAGCTTTCCAATGTATTTGCCGATTATGGAATCAGGCTGTATTTAAGCCTTAACTTTGCATCCCCGATGGAGCTTGGCGGACCGGACAGTGCGGATCCGTTAAACGAAGAGGTCATTGCATGGTGGAAAGAGAAGATGAAGGAGGTCTTTGCAAGAATCCCGAATCTTGGCGGTTTCCTTGTAAAGGCAGATTCGGAAGGAAGACCCGGGCCTTTTACCTACGGAAGGACGCAGGCAGACGGAGCCAATATGCTTGCCGATATTGTGAAGGAATATGGTGCCATCATCATCTGGCGGTGCTTTGTTTATAACTGCACGCAGGACTGGCGGGATTATAAGACGGACCGGGCACGTGCCGGATATGACAATTTTATTCAGATGGATGGAGACTATCATGAGAATGTGATTCTGCAGATTAAAAACGGTCCGATGGACTTCCAGATCAGGGAGGCAGTTTCGCCCCTGCTTGGCGGCTTAAAAAAGACCAATCAGATGCTGGAGGTTCAGGTGGCGCAGGAGTATACGGGACATCAGATTGATGTCTGCTATCTGATTCCCTTATTTAAAGAAGTACTGGATTTTAAAACCTATTGCCAGCCGGAGCTTGATACGGTTGCGGATGTGGTAAGCGGCCGGACACTGGGAAACCGGAATGCCGGAATTGCAGCCGTAATCAATACCGGTAATGATGCGAACTGGACCGGAAATGATCTGGCGGCAGCAAACTTCTACGGATTCGGAAGACTGGCATTCCAGACGTCACTTTCTGCAGAAGAAATTGCAAAGGAATGGGTGAAGCTGACCTTTGGCTGTGACTGCGAGGTGGTCGATCCGCTTGCAAAGCTTCTTCTCGGATCCCGGGCAACCTATGAGAAATATACCTCACCGCTTGGTATTGGCTGGATGGTGACACCGCATGAGCACTATGGTCCGAGCATTGATGGGTATGAGTACTCCCGTTGGGGAACCTACCATCGTGCTGATCATCTGGGACTTGGCGTTGACCGGTCACACAACGGAACAGGATATGCACAGCAGTATTACGAACCGAATGCTTCGATGTATGACGATCCGGCAACGTGCCCGGAAGAACTGTTACTGTTCTTCCACCACATGCCCTATACATGGAAGCTTGCAAGCGGAAAGACCCTGCTGCAGCACATCTATGATACCCACTTTGAAGGCGTGGAAGAAGTAGAGCAGATGATTACAGTATGGGAGTCTCTGGAGGGAAAAATCCCGGATGAAAGTTATGCACTGGTGCGGGAGCGTTTTACAAGACAGTTGGCCAATGCCAGAGAATGGCGCGATCAGGTGAACTCATACTTCTACCGTAAGAGTGGAATTCCGGATGAAAAAGGAAGAAAGATCTACTAGAAGGTTAACTCAGAAGAGGATATTTATGGTCGGAAGCAGGTAATTCTGCTTCCGGCTTTTTTCATCTCCTAACTATACAAAAATTGCTATACATTGAAAAACTTGTAGCAAAACGCACAATAAAAACTATCACAAAAGTTTTTATGTATATAAATTGCATAAAAAAGCAAGATTTATGAAATGAAAAGCAATATATGACAAGATAAGAGGAAAACGAAATATTATAATCAATTTATCAAAAGAGTTGATAAACGATTTTTATGGGGAGGAGTTACGATGAGTAAAACATCCAAAAAAGTACCTGCCGTGAAGAACAGGAAATCCTTCGGTGTGTACATGAAACGGTACTGGCAGCTGTATCTGTTACTCTTTCTGCCAATGCTGTATCTGATCATCTTTAAATACGTTCCGATGGTTTATATTCAGATTGCATTCAAGAAATACAGTATTGTACAGAGCGTCTGGGAGATGCCACTGGCCGCACAGCACGGTTTTGAATATTTCATCAAAGCGTTTAAGAACAAGGACTTCCTAAATGCGCTGAGGAATACGCTGGTACTGAATCTCCTTGATCTGGTAGTTGGTTTCCCGGCTCCGATCATTTTCGCACTGATTTTAAATGAACTGGTATTTACCAGGTTTAAGAGAGTGGTACAGACCATTGCTTATATGCCCCATTTCTTATCCTGGGTCATTATTTACAGCCTGGCACTTCAGATGTTTGCACCGTCCAACGGTCTTGTGAATATGGTGCTGCAGAACATGGGACTTGAGGCAGTTCACTTCCTCGATAAACCGGGCAACTGGATTGTATCGTACATATTAATCGGTGTATGGCAGAACTTTGGATGGGGCTCCATCGTATATTTGGCAGCGATCGCCGGAATCAATCCGGAGCTTTACGAAGCAGCATCGGTAGACGGCGCCGGAAGATTTAAGAAGATGTGGCACATTACCCTTCCGGGTATCCGTTCCACCATTGTTGTACTTTTGATTATGAACCTTGGCAATATATTAGGAAGCGGCTTCGACAGACCGTTCGCTTTCCAGAATAACATGGTTATGAATGTGGCAAACGTCATTTCCACTTTTGTTTATACCAATGGTATTAAGAGTCTTCAGTTCTCACTGACGACAGCGGTTGGATTGTTCCAGTCCGTGATCTGTGTAATCTTCCTGTTGCTGGCAAACTGGATTTCCAGACGGCTCGGCGAACGTGGAATCTGGTAGGAGGTGTGAACGATGATTAAATCAAAATCTGCAAAAGCCGGAGACTGGATCTTCGTTCTGATCTGTATCGTGGTTGCCATTATCTGTCTGCTTCCGATGGTAAACCTGCTGGTAAAGTCCATAAGCAGCACGGACGCACTGGTAAAGCATGAGGTTTATCTGTGGCCGAAGGGGTTGAACTTTAATGCTTATACAACCGTACTTGGGGATGCAAAATACATCCGGGCGTTCTTCTGGACCGTATTTCTTACCATTATCTGCACGATTGTATCACTGGTCATGACAACCTTATGTGCTTATCCTCTGATCTTCGAGGATCTCAAAGGAAGAAGCGTTTTTAATATCATCATTACAATTACGATGTTTTTTAATGCAGGTACGATCCCGAACTATCTGCTGATGAAGTCACTGAATTTGTTAAGTAATCCGCTGGTACTGATTGTGCCGAGCTGTTTAAGTGTCTTCAACATGATTATCTTAAGGAGTTTCTTCTATGGAATTCCGGACAGCTTAAGGGAATCAGCAGAGATTGACGGAGCAACCTATATTAAGATCCTGTGTTCCATTTACATTCCATTATCCAAACCGGTATTTGCAACATTGGCTCTGTTCTATGCCGTAGGCCGCTGGAATGGGTATTCCGATGCATTGATGTATATGAAGGAAAAGGATTATTATCCGCTGCAGCTCCTTCTTTACAATATCATTAACAACATTAACAGCGTGGAAGTGGCTACTCAGGAAGGGTTCTCTACCCCGGGACTTACCGAATCACTTAAGGCGGCGATCGTTATGTTCTCTACCGTTCCGATTCTGTGTATCTATCCATGGCTGCAGAAGTATTTCATCCACGGGGTTACCGTTGGAGCCGTTAAGGAATAACCGGATTGGGGCTCAATCCGTGCATTCAATAAATCAAATATTCTATTAGGGAGGCAAAGAATGAAGAAGAAATTACTTTCCGTGTTACTTGCAGGTGCTATGGTACTTTCCCTTGCAGCCTGTGGAAGCAAAGAAGCAGCTCCTGCTGATACATCCAGTGATACAGCAGCGGCAACAACGGAAGCATCAGATTCAGCCGATACTTCTGATGCAGCATCTGACAGCGCAGATGCATCCGATCCGACAGGCGGTCAGCTTGTGGATGGTAAATTCGCTGAAACCAGAACCATTGTTGTGGAGGTTTATGATCGTGGTAATGATGGTGGTTCTGATCCTACAAACAATGCATATACCAAGTATATTCAGGAAGGAATGCTTGCAGATCACAACGTACAGGTAGAGTTCAAGGCAGTTCCCCGTTGGACAGAGGTGGAAGAAATCAATAACCTTCTGGCAGCAGGAGATGCTCCGGACATCTGTGTAACTTATGACTATCCGACCATTCAGACCTATGCAAACATGGGTGGTGTTCTGGATTTAAGTGAGTACTTAACCGAAGAATACAAGTCTGTATTCCCGAACCTCTGGGACTGGCTTGGTGAGACCAACCTTTACTGGGATAAGGATCCTGAAACCGGTACAATCTGGGGAATTGAAGCAAAGCTTGCAAACAGCAACCGTATTAATACCTTCGTTCGTAAAGACTGGTTGGATAAGCTAGGTTTAAAGGAGCCTACTACCAAGCAGGAATTTGAAGATATGCTGATTGCATTCCGTGATAACGCAGATGAACTTCTTGGCGCAGATGCTGACAAGATGATTCCTTATAGCGTAAGCTATGATGTAGGCTGGAGAGCAGCTACCTTAATTGAATCCTTTATTGATCCGGATATCTCCGATAAGGAATACTATGTAAATGGATTTGATGACAGAAAGCTTACCCAGAACGGCACAAAGGAAGGTGTCCGTCTCTTAAATAAGTGGTACAACGAAGGCTTAATGTGGAAGGATTTCGCTCTGTATGGAAGCGGTGACACCACAGAAGATGATAACTTAAAGGCTGGTTATGTTGGTGCATTTACTCATAACTGGGATTATCCTTTCCGTAACGGTGAAGATTCCATCCAGGCAAACTTACAGAGACTGGTTGGAGAAGATGCAAAGTTTGTAGCCGTTGACTGTTTCGAAGATAGCAAGGGAACTCATACCAAGTTTACCGCAGGCCCGATCGACCGTAAGCTGTTCTTCCCTTCCACCAACGATGAACCTTTGGCATCCATGCTTTATCTTGACTGGATTTCTGATCCGGAGCACATCCAGTATCTCCAGATCGGTGAAGAAGGCGTAACCCATGATACCTTAGACGATGGAACCATCGTTACCAAGGCTTCTACCGGTGACACCATCCAGAATTCCGGTTTCAACATTGATTTGACCATTACCTGTAACGGTCTGAAGCTGGTAGACCCTGAAATTACTGCAAAGTCTATTGCATACAGCTACTCTAACGTAGATCCTGCTGATGTAGAAGCAGCAGATGCAATTGCAAAGACAGACAACAGACCTGGTAAGAATGTAAATGTTGGCGCAATCTCAGCAGAAGAAGGTATGGGCGATTCCCTCTCCAGCAAGAGAGATATCGTATATGATACCGCAGTATCTGCGGCAGAAGCTGACTTTAATAAGGTATGGGATTCCGGTATTGAAGAATACTTAGGTGCAGGCGGTCAGGCTATCATGGATGAGCGTGCAGCAAAGTGGGAAGCAACCTTCGGAAGCTCCGATATGTTACCTTAATCAAATTGTTGTGTATAGGCGATTGATATAAATCTTCCTTTTAAAGCCCGGGGCATTGTCCCCGGGCTTTCGCGTGTGCGCCTAGCGGCGCACGTTTCTAACGGGTTGTGCACGTCAACTATTGAAAGCACCGTATGCCGAACGGTACGTACGGTGCTGTGAGAGGACGGCGGTTAGTCACCGCCTCCTCGATTATCTGGCGGTGGGAGTGTCCTGCATGGTAGGGAGTGTTGTATTATTCAGTGTTGTGGTTGTCCTGCAATGTAGATATCCTGTGTTGTAGATGTCCTGCAATGTAGAGGTCCTGTGTTGTAGTTGCTCTGCATTGTATTTATCCCGTGTTATAGTTATTTCGTGTTCTGGTTGCAGGCCATACAGATTATTTATATAATGAAATCATTCAGAGTTATATAAATTTTCATAGGATATGCATCATGTCTGCAGGAATGGACATTCCTTTGAAGTTTTATATGGTGAAGTTGAAGTAACCGTATGAACAAAAAGAAAGTTACATAACAGCAATTCTTCTGCAAATGTGGTCTGAATTAATTCATTATTTTAATTTCATTATTTTAATAAGGAAATTATGTCTAGGAAATAATGTAAACAGTACGGGAGGTGTCAAATGAAACAGCTTATAGGAAAGCTATTTATTCATCTGTTTGCAATCACGGGAATTGCAGGAACAGATCTTTATATTAAGAAGCAGATTGAGGAAAAGAAGGAGATGAACTGCTGCGAACCGATCTGTAGGGGAAAGCTGCTGCTTCGCAGATATCATAATAGGGGAGCATTTCTGAATCTCGGGGGGAAGAATCCACACCTTGTTGCGGCAATTTCTGTTGGAATGACGGTTTTTGCCGGACTGTTCTTTCTCTCAACCTTTTCATTCCTTGGGAAGGGAATGCTGCGCTGGGGTCTGACGATGCTGCTTGGAGGGGCGTTCAGTAACACCTATGACCGTCTCAAACGCAAATATGTGGTGGATTATGTGAGCTTCAATGTGCCATGGGAAGCCTTCCGGAAGATCGTGTTTAATATCGGGGACTTTGCCATTATGATTGGTGCCCTGGTGTCGGTGCTCTCCGAG
>ERZ1026772.537-NODE-537-length-27157-cov-9.440705_pt1 | contig 27157 bp, 16 predicted proteins | sample MGYA00380124_ERZ1026772 | MGnify/ENA primary metagenome ERZ1026772 (study PRJEB33269, sample SAMEA4719760) | human gut metagenome | biome: human-associated habitat; feature: organic feature; material: feces | place: Cameroon | collected 2013-10 ...
AGGCCGGGGGTGAGGTCATGGCCACGGGGGGGGCGTATCGATCTTTTTCCCTCTCAAACTTGAATTGGCATAAGTATTCTGTTAGATACGCAACTCCGTTGGTAGTCCAACAAGCGACATGTGGGTTAATAACTCATGTTGTGGTTGTTTTTAGGTTTTTAAGGAATAAGACGATGAAAAAACTGAGTATTTCTCTTCTGATCGCCCTCATGGGCTTGGGTTTCGTATCGTGTAGCGACGACGACGATTCGTCGGCGGGCAAAAACGGCGATAAGTGTACGCAAAACAGCGACTGTGCTTCGAATTACTGCGAGTCGGGCAAATGTGCTCCGGCAAAAGCCGCCGATGGTTCGAAGTGCAAAGTCGACAGCGACTGCGTTTCGAATCTTTGCCAAAAAGAAACTTGCGTAGCGCAGAAAAACGATAAACGCGATGATGGTCAAGAATGCGAAAGCAACGACGATTGCAAGTCGAACAAGTGCGATGAAACGACGCATAAATGCGTCGCTACCGAACCCGAAAAGAAAGCCGATGGCGCCGATTGCACCGCAGCCGACGAATGCAAATCGAACAAGTGCGAAGCGGGTAAATGCGTCGCTGCCGAACCCGATAAGAAAGCCGACGGCGAAGATTGCACCAAGAATGACGAATGCAATTCGAACAAGTGCGAAGCGGGTAAATGCGCCGCCACGACCGAACCCGATAAGAAAGCCGATGGCGCCGATTGCACGGCTCACGATGAGTGCAATAGCTCGATTTGCCACCAAGGCAAATGTGGCCTCCCATCGACATGTTCGGTCAGCGATGAAGATTTCTGCGCGGGCAATATCTACGTTCACTGCGATGTCGATTTTTCGAATGGTGGCGAAGGCGAAGGTGAAGCCACGTTCGTGACCGAAACGTGTGGCGATGCCAAAGCTTGCGTCGTGTCGGGTGATCATAAAGGTTGCTTCGAGACGTGCACGGAAGCCAATAAGACCAAATCGGAATGTGATAAAGAGAACAACACCACCGAAGATCATCATCCTAAGCAACTCGTTTCTTATAAATGCACCAGCGTCGACGATAAACTCATCTTCGTCGAGAGCGGGACGAGAGATTGTGGCAATCAACTCTGCGAGCCCGTTAGCAATACGTGCACTGGTGAAGCAGCTGTAGGTGTTGCGTGTGAGGTCGATAACCACTGCGCGTCGAGCTATTGCGAGAAAGCCGCCGATGCTACTCAAGGCGTGTGTGCCGACAAAAAAGCCGCCGATGCAGCTTGCACGCGCGATAGCGCTTGCCAGTCGGGCTATTGCAAAGAATCGACGCATAAATGCACGGCTAGGGCCGAGAACGATGCTGCTTGCGATGTCAATGCCGATTGTACTTCGAACTTCTGCAAGAAAACTGGCGATGCCGCCAAGGGCACATGCGCTGAAAAGCCGTCGGGTTACGATGAAAACGGCAAAACTTGTACCGATAGCGTCAACTGCCTTTCGAGTTACTGCAATGGAACGGTTTGTGCCGATAAACCCGTCATTGCCAAAGCTGGCGAGTGCTCAGACACTGAGAAATGTAAAGATGCCAACAAGATTTGCAGCAAAGATTACAAATGCGTCGACAAAGTTGGCGACAAAGGTGGCAACGGCGATGCTTGCACGACTGATGCAAACTGTGCAGATGGCTTGAAATGCCAGATGAGCCAAAATAAATGCCGACTGGCGCAAAGTGTTGATAGTAGCGCCATTACTTGCACTGGTCTGAGTACGGAGTGTGAAGGCAATGTGTTGGTCGCATGTGTAGAAGAAGAAGATGCTTGGGGTGGCGCTGAAGATGGAGGTTGGGGATCGACCTCGTATGTGGCTAGCATTTCAGCGTGTGCTGCACAGGGAAATGTATGCGCAACTCAAAACGGCAAGTCGGAATGTATGGCACCTTGCGACACCGTTGGTGCTTCGTATAAAGAATGCACGGGTAAAGATGGTAAAATGCTTACGACGTATACGTGTACCGAGGTCAATGGCGTTAAAGTTTTCGTTCCTAAGAGCATAGAATGTCCGGGCATTGCCGGTTGTAATCCCACACAAAATAATTCGGCCAAGTGCAACTAATATCGAGAAGTCGTTGCGACATGGCTAATTAGCCCAATCCCCCTTCACTTTGTGGAGGGGGATTTTTTTATACAGATCGATGAAAAACGAACTCGGTATTTCATTTGGCGAAGAAAAGATCTATAGGGTGGGGGTGCCGCGTTGGTGTGTGCTAGACCTACACGGCGATGTGCTCGTGCCGCCTAAGGCACAAAAAACACAAATTGTCGAGAAACGAGGTATTTATGCGTACGACGCGTATAGCAATTGCCATGACGGCGTTATTATTCTTGGTCAACGGATGCAGTGAATCTTCCGAAACGGAGAAAGACAACGGTGCTTCGTGCCAGTCGGGGAGCGAATGTCGGTCGAATTTGTGCGTCAATTACAAGTGCATCGAGCCGTGCACGGTCTTTTCTTGTGGCGAGGGCGAAATATGCTTGCCGTCGGGGATTTGTGAGGCAGAGTGTTCTGCCGAGAAGCCGTGCACGGATGGTAAAGTTTGCGAAGGCGGCAAGTGCGTTGCAAAAGTCGAAGCAGAATGTTCTGCCGAGAAGCCGTGCACGGATGGTAAAGTTTGCGAAGGTGGCAAGTGCGTTGCAAAAGTCGAAGCAGAGTGTTCCTCCGAGAAGCCGTGCACGGATGGTAAAGTTTGCGAAGGCGGCAAGTGCGTTGCAAAAGTCGAAGCAGAATGTTCTGCCGAGAAGCCGTGCACGGATGGTAAAGTTTGCGAAGGTGGTAAGTGCGTTGCAAAAGTCGAGGCAGAGTGTTCTGCCACGAAGCCGTGTGCCGACGATAAGATTTGCGAAGATGGCAAATGCGTCTATGAATGTACGGCGGCAAAACCGTGCACGGGTGGGAAAGTTTGCATATCGGGAAAATGCAAGCCCGAATGCGACGACGAACGCCCTTGCAAGCAGAATGATAGGACGTGTATCGATGGGCGATGTGTATTCCGCCCCGAAGATGCTTGCACGAAGGGATCGTGCGCCACGGGAACGGTTTGTGGCGAAGATGGCGCTTGTTTTGCGGGCGAATGCTCGACGATCGACGTGTGTGCCGATGGGCTGTTTTGCCAAAATGCGGAGTGCGTGACGCGCGAACAAGTCGTTTGTCATGGCGATGTCGATTGTGGCGCGGGCTATGGGTGCGACCAAAATAAATGCGTGCCCGAATCGTCGTGTTCGATGACGCGCACGTGCCCAAACAATTGGGTTTGCCACCAAGGGACGTGCCAAGCGCCCGTTTCGGCTCAGTGCTCGAAGACGCGCGCGTGCCCCGATGTCGCTCAAACGTGTGTCGAGAACAAATGCGTGACTTGCCATTGCGCAGAGACCGAAGTGTGTGTCGGCGATGGGCGGTGCGTCGATGCAAAAACGTCGGAGTCTGGCAAAGTGTCGGTGGGCGATGCGTGCTTGCATGAAACGTTTATGCAACATTGCGACAACAACCGCCAGTTCTCGTGCATCGATGGCAAAGTTTCGGTCGCGAATTGTGGGGCTCGCGTTTGTGCCAACGCGCCCGAAGAAGGCGTGGGGTGTTACGAATCGTGCGAGTACGACGACGATTTCATTGGCGAATGCGTCGGGAGTTATAGCTTCCAAGCGCACTTTACGCGCGTTTGCTCGACGACAGACGACGGAAAACGCGTTTGGTCGTTGCAAAAGGGCTACAAAGAGTGCACGACGGGATGCACCAATGGGCGTTGCAATTACATTCCCGCCGATTATGGGCAACAGTGCACGGCGACGTCGTATCCCGATAAATGCCAAGGCGATTGGCTATCGTATTGTTATATCGGGTATTCGACGGGGACGGATTGCAAGACGTATTCGAAAGATCACATTTGCGCCTTGCCGAGCGAAAACGCACAAAAGATGTTCGGATCGATCGACGCGACGGAAAAGCTCATCGGGGCTTGTGCCTTGCCGTGCACGGAGCCGGGCAAAACGCGCGTCGCATGCGTGAAATCGCCCGAAGGTGGCGTCGTGAGCATGCGCTATTTGTGTGCCACCTCGACGACGGGCCAACTCGTCGATTTCGAAGCGGGCTATACGCAGTGCACCGTCGCATGCAATGTCGAATCGGGGCTTTGCGTCGATTCGATTTGATGGCCCTCGCCATGTCGATGGCTAGCGCGATAGAAAAAGCGGGCGTATGGAGCGATAGCGACATAGCCCGCTGCGAAAGCGTATTGTGCCAAGGGCACAATAGCTGAGCCCAAAGCGGCGTATGGAGCGATAGCGACATAGCCGCGCCCAAAGGCGGCGTATTGCCGCAGGCAATAGCCCGCCGTGGTGCGTATTGCCGCAGGCAATAGCACCACCGCCGGCGGCGTATGGAGCGATAGCAACATAGCCGGCGACAGAAGTCGCCTCGCTCGCGACGCAGAGGCACGAGTGAGCGGGTGTCGCAAAAGTGGCGGCTGGCACAAAAAAAACGCGACGTTTACGCGATAATGCGTTATAATGGGCTAGGTTTTGGTGGAGGTAACGATGGCTAAACTCAATCCGAACATCAAAAAGGCGGCTCAGATGGGCGGGGTTAGAGTGCCTCCGAAACCGCGCGTGCCTGGGGTGAAGACGCCCGACCAAATTAAGAAGCAGGCACAAGCGCGAGCGAAGTCGCGTATGAAGCGGCTCGTGCGAGTGCTCATCGTGGCAGGCGTGTTGTTCGTCGTGGGGCTCGTCGTGTATTTCGTCAAGTTCCATGGGCGGATGCCAAAAGATGCCTGGAATAAGTGCATCGAATATGCGTATAAAGACGATACGGCGAAGTTTCGCGATTGTTTTACGGTCGATTCGATCGAAATGGTCGAAAGTGGTGATGGCGTGAACGATCGCAAGTGGGCGCACCTCATCGAGGGCGTGACGCCGACGTCGGGGCGGCCAAAGGTCATTCGTAGCACGTCGACCGGCGCAAAGGGCATCGAAAGTGCCGAAATGGCGGTCAATATCGATGGCGCAGAACGCACAGTTTATATGCGAAAAGAAGATGGCGCGTGGAAGATCAATCTCAACGTGGCGATTAACCCGCGAAAACTCACACTCCCCGACGATATCCCCGCCGAATACATCGATAACTTCGACGTCTCGGACGAACCCGAAGCCTGGTGGGAAGAAGACGAGGCAAACGACGAAAAAGCAAAAAAGAAATCGGGCGGATTTTGGCAAAAGATCTTGCCGCGCAAATTCTTGAAATAGACGTTCATCGCAGAAACTTCGAACGTCTGTGCCTTCTGTAGAATTTTATTAGGCATTTTGACCGTTCTTTGGTGGTAAAAACAGCGAGTGCGATATGTTTGGTAACGATAAAGAGATGAAACAACACTGTGGGTTCGTGGGCAAAAGGGCGGCTGTTCGCCGCGGTTTTACGCTCATCGAAGCCATGTTGGCCGGCGCCATTTTGGCGATCGGTTGCCTCGGCGTGCTCGGGATTTTGATCGCCGTCATTCAGCAAAACGATGTCTCGCAACGACGCACCGAGGGCATGTACGTCGCTGAACTCCTGCTCAATCGACTCGAGACGATGGCTGCGCAGAATAAAAGAGATCAGCAACCGCTTAAGCGCATCATCGAACAAAATGGCAACGATTGGTATCCGTTGCAATCGAGTTCAGTGAATCGCTATACGGCAAACGGCGATGTCAACGGCAGCGGCGATTATATTGCGCATTACATGGTGCTTCCGAGTACATCAACCGCGGGCACTGGGGCGACAACGGGGGCAACGATTAATACGGGTGATTATGTTCGAGGTGCGATTCGAGTCGCATGGACAAAGCCCAATGGTAGCGGAAAATGCGAGAATGCGACGAAAGGAACGAAAGGCGATTGCGATTCCGTCTCGTTGCCCTTTGTCTTTGCAAAGAGGAATCCAGAGCTGGATTCGAATTTGCCTCAATAATTTGACGTCGATATATTGCATGTAAATTATCGCATGGGGATAGATATGAAACGCCGCGGATTTTCACTTATCGAATTGTTGGTGACAGTGCTCATCACGTCGATCATCGTCATTGCCGCATATCAGTTGCTCACGAGCACGGCGAATTCGTTTGGCGACGAAGACAATCGTCGATTGCTCGAAGCGAACTTGCGAAATGCCGAGCTCCTCATTCAACGCGATATCTCTCGCACGGGCTATGCTTATGGATATACCGCCGATAACACTGGAAACGGTAGAATGCAAGGTGGGGCTTGTCGCGCAGCGCGATTGAGCGACGGTCGTACTTTCAAACCCGTGGCGTTTAAGCATGCTTCTGATGGTAAAAATTCGAAGATACAAATCATCGCGTCGATATCGGATTACGACGATTTTACGGTTAGTTCCTATTCCAATGGTACTGTCACACTCGATCGCACGGTGACTTTGCCTCTTGTCGCAAACCAAGTGTATAAGTCGAGTATCGATGGATCGAATTTGAGCAATACATCAGCCGATGATGGGACTTTTGCCGCGATATTCAATCGCGTATTTCGCAACGCAAGTGCCGTCGAGATTTCGACACCCGACACCGGAACGGCGATTGCAGCCATCAATAGCATCAAAGATGGACAGTTTAATTTTATTGGGAATAAGAGCAATTTCACTCAATATTGTGGTATCGATCCAGAAAGACCTTTTGTCGAGAATACGGTCAATCCGATTATTGCTATCGTCTATCGTTTGAACGCAGGTCGATTAGAAAGGTGCATTTCGAGCGTCATTGGCGATGATTTCGATGTCGGTGAGAACAAGTGCGACGTTTTGCTCGAGAATGTCGAGTATTTTCAGGTTTATCCGATTTTATCGGACAGCACTTTTGACCGCACGAGTTTTCCAAATGGACCGCTCGATAGTATTTGGAGCCGTGTGACAATTGGCCAGCTCTACGGTGCCATGTTCCGTATTGGAGCAAAGGCTCGATCGAGTCTGAAAACTTTGCCAAGCTCTGGGGATAAATATACCGGGAGCGATGGCGCGGTCTTTTTGTATTCGCATGCACACGGTGCGGCATTGTTTCAAGAGCCACGCAACGGTAATGTTACACTTCCTAAAAAAGACACGAAGGATGATGTGTCGGTTGTGCATGAAGCGAGTGTTGAATGATGAGATGCAGAGGAGCACATAAAATGAAATCAACGATGCATAGAAAAGGCGTTGCACTCGTCACCGTCGTGCTCGTCATCTTGACGGCGACGGCCATCGCGCTCATGTCGATGAAAATCGTCACCGGCGAAATCCGCATGAGCTCGGCTTTCAATTACAATCGACAAGCCACCCGCGCCGCTCACGCCGTCGGCATGGCGCTCGAACCGATCGCAAAAAATAACGCCGAAAAAACTTGCTCAAATCAAAAAGTCGGCGCCATTCGCGATTCACTCGCCAAAGGCTCGTTCGTCTCGTCGGCCGATACGGCTACGCAAGCCATCGACCAAGACCTTCTCGAATCTTTCACAGGGCTCGGCAAAAAACCTGGCGCAAAACCTGCCGAACCAGGCAGTGGCGCCACACCGAGCAAAACTCGACTCGAAGGCGATTTGTCGCGCCGCACATACCTCGCCGGTATGACTGGGAACTTCACGCTCAATCTACAACCCGTCGCTGGATTCTCCGACGGCGACGCCTTCTCGCGCTACGATATGAGCGCCAACGCCTACGCGCTCATCGGAAGCCCAGCCGCTATCCAAGGAAGCGGCGGAGATCAATACTACTTGCTCAGCGAAGTCAATGCCCGCACTTCGGGCTTCAAACGCGAATTCGGTATCTACGAAGTTCAACCCCTGTCGTGTAAGTGAGTTTAGAACTCAACCCCGAGCCCCATCGTTCCCACTCGGATCGCTAGGCTCTTGCGGCTTCGCGGGCGCTGAAATATGCGCCCGCGGATGCGCATTGTCGTAGACCTTTACCATCCGTTCGTAATGGTTATGCGTATATCGCGCCGTCGTCGATAACTTGCTGTGGCCGAGCATGTCTTGAATCGCTCGCATATCGGCGCCCGCCTCGAGCAAATGCGTCGCAAACGCATGGCGTAAGCCATGCGGCGATACATCGCCACTCAATCCCTTCTCGATTTCGTCGTCGTGCAATAAACGGCGTATGCTCCGCGCCGTAATGCGCCCACCCTTCGCATTGAGCAATAACGCTTCGCCATCTTGGCCGCCACTCTTGTCGACGAGCCCCGGGCGCACCTCGACCAAATACCGACCGATCAAATCGATCGCCGTCGACGTCACCGGTATCTCGCGCGGCTTGTTCCCCTTCCCAATCACTCGAATCCAACCTTCGATAAAATCGAAATCGTCGATGTCGACCCGCACTAACTCGCTCACGCGAAGCCCACTCGAATACATCAATTCAAATGCCGTCAAATCGCGGATCTTCAACGCATCCGCCCCCGCTGGAATCGCCAACAATACGCTCATCTGGTCGACCGAATACGTCGGACGCAACGACTTCGGCACTTTCGGCGATTGCAAATTCTCAAACGGCACGCGCTCGATCAACTCCTGCCGACATAAATAATGGATGAAACTCCGCACCGACGACACCTTCCGAGCCCTCGACGCCGGCTTCATCCCAATGAGATCGTCGGCTAACCACTGCCGCATTCGCTGCCGCGTCAAGTCTTCGGCCAACAAATTCGGCATGCCCAACCGCTCAAAATACAATACCATCTGCGATAAATCGCCCGCATACGACGCTATCGTCAAATCGGAATAACCCTTCAATCGCAACGATTGAAGAAACGAATCGATATAATCTGAAACTATAATCGCCATCTTCTGTGTCTTTCGTCTTTTTGGTTTTTTGGTTTTTTTTGTTTTTTGTTTTTTGTGGGGGAACCAGTCCCCCCACGCCCCCCGCCAAAGGCGATTGCACCGCGGCGCTGCCACGGCACAATCGCCTTTGGCCACGAGGGAGGCAAATCGAAGGGCTACAAGGGGGGAACAGCGCGCAGGGATTGGGGCACAAACCGCCTCTGCCCAAGAGCCGCGCGCCAACGGCTCAAACTAGCACGTAGCAGCCGTTGGCGCAAAAATTTGCCCCGCGCCACGAGCTGCGATCAACCCGCCAAAAGACGCGAAAAAATGATGAATGAAGGGAATAAATCTGCTAAACTCGCATACCATAGCGCAATAGATAGTCGTATCGTGCGCAACGCGTTCGTTGAACTCGCGCTCCCACACCGGGAACGCACTGGCTGGTTTGCTCCACTCCAATGGGGCAATTGGGTATGAGCAGGAGTTTTGATTCGCCCGCCCTATCGCAAAAGGGCACGGCATCGAAATAGATGGGACGCGACCCCACACACACCGGGATCGCAAAGCAATTCGAAAGAGGAGACCGACATGAAGACGAAAAAGAAATTCGGCATGCGACGACACATCGGAATCACCGCTGCCGCTACACTCATCGCACTCGGCGCAACCGCGTGCGAAGAAGCGTATTGGGGGGGGGAGAAGAATCATGATACTTATAAAGGTTTAATAAATAATTTTAATACTGAAGACGGTAGTTTTGATAGTACATTAAATTGTAAAGACAGTGATAACTGCTTTTGGAACGAAATGCATGATGGGTGTTCTACAAATGTTGAAGATAATATCCAGAATTTGAAGATTTTATTAGCTCCTAATATCAAAAGTGACGCCGATAAACGTCTTGTGGTTATTTGCTCAAAGTGGATGGAGGGAAAAGATAGTTATGAACTTATAATGGAGTCCGAAGGAACCTTAAAGATAGATAAAGGTATAAGCATCGATGATAATGTTATTAATTACTACAATGATTGGCTGTGCAAACCTGATAGCGAAAGAAAATTGGGAAGATTGATATGTGATGAGATTGCTTATTATTTATATGATGGTAATACATATTCAAAATGTGATAAGGGCAAATGTGGAGATTTGGATAAGGAGATGCCAAAAGCGTTTAAGAACGCCTTCAATTATAGAGCGTGTCCAGACGGATATGATTATCGGGCAAAATATATCGGTGACCTTACTAATGTATGTGTGAAATCTGTATGTAACGGCGTTAGTATCAATTTGTATACAGATAATGACAACTGTGGTACGTGTGGGAAGAAGTGTGAAAACACTACGTGTGTAAATGGTAAGTGTGATATAGTTAAAGGTAACGAAGGATTGGTCTTATGTGATGGTAAGTATATTAATCCTAACACGAGTACCGATCATTGTGGTGCAAAAGGTAACTGCAGTGTTAAAAAAAATGAGTTTAATGATCCTAATTATGCTGGAGAGAAATGTCCTGAGAACAGAAAGTTTTGTACAAATGGAAGATGTAACGTTGAGTGCGTTAGTGGGCAAATTGTATGTGATGAACAATGTGTGAATCCTCTGACGGATATTGCGTATTGTGGCGCTAGGGGCAAGTGCAACAACGATGCTTCGGATGACAAAGACTACAAAGGAGTGGCTTGTGCTGAAGGGTATGTATGCTCCGATGGAAACTGTGGCTTGACATGCGCAAAGGGACAAATCAAATGTGGAAGCAAGTGTATTGATCCTTTGGAAAACAAGACGTATTGTGGTGCAAAGGGGACATGTGAGGGGGATGACGAAAAGCAAGATAATTTCAAAGGAGAAATATGTGAAGAAGGTAGTGTTTGCTCAGAAGGAAAGTGCTCTGTAACATGTGTTAGTGGTCAAATTGTTTGTAATGGAAAGTGTATTGATCCAAAGGCGGACAATACCTATTGCGGAGCAAAGGGGGTATGCAATAATGATTCTACAGACAGTGAAAATTATAAAGGTGCGACGTGCACGAATGGTCGGGTTTGTTCAAATGGTTCTTGCGATTTGACGTGTGAGACAGGTAAGATAATATGTGATAACAAATGTGTTGATCCAAAAGCGGACAATATCTATTGTGGAGCAAAGGCTGGATGCACAGGGGCTACGCAGTGCAGCGGAGTCACTCCGCTTTGTTCTGGTGGGAAATGCGTATCGACGTGTATTGGCAATCAAATCGTTTGTGGAGATAGGTGCGTAGACCCGAGTTCAGATAATTCCTATTGCGGAGCGAAAGGGGCGTGCAATAATGATTCTATAAGTAGTACCGATTACAAAGGAGCGACGTGCAGGGATGGTCGGATTTGTTCGAATGGAACTTGTGCTTTGACATGTGAAACAGGAAAGATAATATGTAATAATAAATGTGTTGACCCGAAAACAGACAATACCTATTGCGGAGCAAAGGGAGTATGCAATAATGATTCTACAGACAGTGAAAATTATAAAGGTGCGACGTGCAAGGATGGTCGGGTTTGTTCGAAAGGAACTTGTGCTTTGACATGTGAGACAGGTAAGATAATATGTGATAACAAATGTGTTGATCCGAAAACAGACAATACCTATTGCGGAGCAAAGGAAGGATGCACAGAGGCTAAGAAGTGTAGCGGAGTCACGCCGCTTTGTTATGATGGGAAGTGCGTATCGACGTGTGTTGGCAATCAAATCGTTTGTGGTGGCAGGTGCGTAGACCCGAGTTCGGATAATTCCTATTGCGGAGCGAAAGGGGCGTGCAATGATACTTCAACAAGTAGTACCGATTACAAAGGAGCGACGTGCAGGGATGGTCGGATTTGTTCGAATGGAACTTGTGCTTTGACTTGTGAGACTGGTAAGATAATATGTGATAACAAATGTGTTGATCCCAAAGCGGACAATTTATATTGCGGAGCAAAGGGGAAGTGCAATTCAGCTTCAGTTTCAGATGCGAATTATAGAGGGAAAGAATGTGCAGATGGCACAAAGTGTACTGATAGAGTTTGTGAAATATCGTGTGTAGGTGACCAGATTGCGTGCGATGGAGAATGCATTGATCCGAAGACGAATCCGTATTATTGCGGGGCAACGGGGGACTGCAAAAAACCTAATCATGGCACGAATTGCACGAATTCTTCAACGAATAAATTATGTGCAGGTGGAAAGTGCACGAGTTCGTGCCCCACAGGTCAAACGCAATGCGATGGCTTCTGCATTAACTTAGTTGCGACGAATGTAGAATCGTGCACTAATGATAATATTAAATGTAAAGTTGGTTATGGAAATTGCGACAACGATGTAGCAAATGGTTGCGAGATAGATACCAATAACGATAATGCGCATTGTCGTGTTTGTGGTAATGCGTGTACAAAAGAAAAGGTCGAGCATTCGCAAAGCGTGCAATGTAGCAGTGGAGCGTGCAAAGCAACGTCGTGTGAGAGTGGATATAAGCTGCAGAATGGAACATGTGTACCGAGCGATACGCTCGATTGTTGCGGGGATAAATGTACGAATTGTTATGAAGTATACCCGAACATGGATGAAGGTAAATGTGTATCATCGCAATGCGTGTTGGAGAGTTGCAAAGGTGGTTATACGCCCGACAGCACGAAAAAGAAGTGCGTGGAAATAGAATGCTCATCAGATACGGAATGTGGTGATTCGGGAGAATGCAAGAATAGGCAATGCAAATGTGGTAATAATCCAGCCTGCTTGGGGAATACACCGATTTGTAATAATAACGGTCAATGCGTTGCCTGTACGTCTGAGACTCATTGCCCGAGTAAATTAAATTACACTGTTACATGCAATAATAATACATGCGATTATCAGTGTAAAACTGGCTATCATAATGAGAATGGTGGATGTGTGAAAAATACACCTGACAATTGCGGTTCTGATGGAAAGTGTGAGAATGATACTCCGTATTGCGAAGAGAATAAGGGGAGATGCGTTAAATGCACGAGTAAATCTCACTGTAGTACAAACGGATCAGGTGTTTGCGATACAGACACTAATACTTGCGTTTATACATCATGTAAGGACGGCTTTACATTATCTGAGAATCACGACTCATGTGTCCCAACCAAGACAAGATGTGGCACATCTGCAACGGATTGTACGATGATTCCAAATATATTAAATGCAGATTCGGTCAGCTGTGATAATGGTTTCTGCAAGGTAACTTTATGTAAACCGGATAGTAACACGCACGTTTACAATCCATTAAATGAACATGGTCAGTGTGAAGCGAACAATGTAGAGAATTGCGGCGAGCATGGCAATAAATGTGAAGTAGAAGCTGGATCTGGTCAAACGGTCAAGTGTGATGCTTCTCCTGTGCAATGCAAGTATTCATGCGCAGATGAGTTCACTGATTGTTCATCGGCATCGACATCCAGTGAAACGGAGAATGGTTCACTAATTTGTCTCCAAAAAGGCTGGAGGAGTAGTGATCTAACAAAAGATGAATGCAAATCATGTGTAAACGGTGGGTGCAAAACCGGAGAGACATGTAAACGAATAGGGGCGTTTAAGAGTTATTCCTACTCCTGTCAATAACCCCCTCCCCCCAACGCCTCTTTAATTCGCGAGAAAGGCGTTGCGCGTGGTGGGTGAAGCGTGCGAGATAGAGGGCGTGGCGACCGTGGTGGTTGCCGCGCCTTTTTTGTGCGGTGGTAAGAGATGAAATCGCGGATAGTGTTGTTTTTGAAGGGAATCGTGATGGGGACGGTCGACATCGTCCCTGGGGTGAGTGGCAGTACGGTGGCGGTATTGCTTGGGTTTTACGAGCGGTTTATTGCGGCGCTCAAGAACATCGACATATCGTTATTTCGAGCGTTTTGGGGCGTCGTGCGCGGTCGGTTTTCGCGTGTGAGCCGTGATGCGTGTGCCGAGGCGTGCAAGCGCGCCGATTTGCCGTGGCTCATCAATTTGTTGCTCGGGTTGGCGACGGCGTTTGTATTGGCGAGTTTTGCGATACCGAGATTGATGGAGAAGTATCCATCGGTGATGTGGGGGTTGTTTTTTGGGTTAGTATTGGGGTCGGTGATAACGCCGTGGCGGCAGGTGGCGCGTTGGCACGTGTCGCGCGTGGCGATCATCGCGGTCTTTGCATTGGGGTGTTATTATTTGATGGGTCAGCACGTGCAAGCGCCGGTGGCGGTCGAATACGTCGTCGCCGATGGCACAAAGGCGTTGTCGGCATTGTGCGAAGAGGCGCCGTGTTTTTATACGCCGAGCGATGTCTATGCGATGGGAGCGAACGCGGGGTTGCGTGGAGCGGTGAGCGCCGCCGACGAAGTCATCGGTGCGGGCGTGTCGGTGGCCTTGCCCAAGGCGTATTATTTATATTGCGTATTGGCGGGTTTTTGCGGCATTTGCGCCATGTTATTGCCGGGTATATCGGGGAGTTTTATATTGCTCGTCATGGGGTGCTATTATTTTATGTTGCACACGGGCAAGAGCTTTTTGCATGGGCTATCGCAAGGCATCGTATATCCGTCGCATTTGTTATATATGATTTGTTTCGGCGTCGGTGCAATTTTGGGCATTGCATTGTTTTCGCGCGCATTGACGTATTTGCTCAAGAATTATCGCGATGCGACGTTATGCGCCATCATCGGCATATTGGTGGGGTGTTTGCGAGCAATATGGCCGTTTAAGTCGTTCGAAGGCGGGTATCAAGTCAACGTTTTGCCGTCGCAGGTGGGCGAGGTCGTGCCGGTGGCCATTGCGTGCGCGGTTGGGCTCGGCGTCGTCGTGGCGACGGTCGTCGTTCAGAGCAAGCATTCGCAACCGAGCGAGTAACCCATCGGTGCTGGGGCGGGGCTACTCGCGCGCCTGCCCTAACGGGGTGTGACTTCCGACCAGCATTCGGCCTTATTGGTGGGAGCTTTGTCGAAGCAGCCGTAGTGCGATGATTTTAAGCACGATGGGATGAGTTTGTGGTCATATCGATAGAGTTTATAGCCTTCGCAACAAGTGATTTGTTCGTAGGCGACGGATTTATCGAGTTCGCCAGTGACGCAGCATGCTCTTTCGCTTGGGTGAGATGTCGACGTAGCGCATTGATTGGTGCAACTGTTTTTATCGGCGCATTTGAGGTCGCATTTGGCGTAGCAATTGCCGCAGTGATCGAGCGACGATAGTTCGGTTTCGCAACCATCTTCGAGCTTTTGGTTGCAGTTGCCATAGCCGTCGTTGCACGATTGATATATACACGTGCCATTGTTGCAAGAAGCGAATTGTGCGTTGTATTTTGGCAATGAATCGTTGCAATTGGTGGTGTTTGTATCTTTTCCGCCTTTGCCACATTTTTCGGTGTGATTGGCTGCATAGAGTTCGCATCCGTTGGCAAATGTATTGTCTTGGTCGAAGTATCCGTCCATGCATTGGCACGTATAGTTGCCGTCAGATTCGGTGCAAGTGAGGTGTAAAAGTGGGTAATCTTTGGGAATGCATTCGATTCTATCGTCGCGCTGTATGGTGATTTTATCGTCGGAGCATGCACACGAATAGACGGTTTCGCCGTCTTTTTTTGTTTCTTTGCATTGCGAGAGGCCGCGAGCGGGGCAAGAGTCGTAGTAGTCGGAGCAGTGATTGAGCGAGTGGAGCGTCGTCGCCGCGGGGTTTGTCGCCTTATCGGGTGGGTCGACGACGGGTAGGCAAGTTTCTTCGAGATCCGTGCTGGGGGCGGCAGCACATTCGCAAATGACCTGCTCTCTATCGATATACTTTTTACGGGAAAGTCTGTCGTTATCGATGCATTTAACCCCATTAAATTTGGTATCGTATTTGCCCGTTTCGGGGTCAATGGCGCGTTTTTGGCATTTTGTCTTTTTCGAACCGCATGTTGGGCTGCATTTGTTTTCAATGCACGAATGGAATGTTCGTAGATCGATATTCGGATCGCAATGCGGTGTTTTGTTGGGGTCTTTTTCGTCGCATGGAAGATCGCAATCGACGTATTGGTGCAAGCCGTTAATTTCGCCGGTGTATTGGCATGCGTGGGTATTGGTGTTTAATTTGAGATTTTGCGGCATGCATGCGATGAGTTTTTTGATGTCATCGTCGCCAGTTTCGTAGATGGGGAAAGTGTTGGACTGATCGCAATCGCAATGATATTTATTGAGACCAGAAGCCTTACACGAGGCGTTTTCGATCATCGAGCAATCTTGATACGTCGAGTTGCTGTGTGTATAGCCGCAAATCTTTATATAATCTTCACTATTGTTGTCGATTTTAACACATTGTATAGGGGCATCGGGGTTGCCGAGATTGATATTGATGGTATCGGGGTCGCATTGGCATGTGCCATCGATGCAGATTTGGTTGGTGCTGCAAATGGTGCCTTTGGCGTCGCCGGTGCATGAATCGGTTGCGCCGCAATAGTTGGGGTTTGTTTTGGGATCGATGCATTTGCCATTGCATTGTATATAGCCATCGGGGCAAGTGCATTTGTAATCTTTGCAAACGGCGTTTTCGTCGAGCGTTTGGCATTGATTGCCGCAGAATCCGCAGTTTTGCGGGTCGTTGCTCAAGTCGGTGCACTTGAGTTCGCCCGACGCCGCATCGCATTGGTAATAGGGTGAGATGCAGACGCATTCGGTGCCATTGCACAATTGTTGCGAGGAGACGCAAGCCGATCCTTGGCGATTGGCGTTGATGCCGCAATAGTCGAGCGAATTCGGCTTGGCGCATGTGCCATCGGGTGTTTCGAACGATCCGTCGCTACAGACGCATTTTGGCGTCGAGGTGGTGGCGTCGCAAGTCTTTCCTATCGAGCAGATTTCAGTGCCGTCGTAGTCTTCGCACTTGGTAATGCCGCACATTTGGTCGGTCGTATTGTCGATGCAGATGCCTTCGTCGGGTGCAACGAACTCGCCTTGGGCGGGCGTCGTACATTTGAACGAGCCATCGGCGACAGAGCCCGTACATTTGCAGAGCATCGTGGGGGCATCGCATTGCATGCCTTGCGGCGGAATGCTAACGGCGACATCTTCGCAACCAGCGGTGGCGGCGAGGGCAGTGGCTGCGACGAAGAATGGGAACAAAGAACGTCTATTTCGCATGAGAACTCCATGTGATGAGTAGCGAGACCGCGTGCATCGCAAGGGCCTGCAAGCACGCGGTCGCATTGTGCATTGTTCTGAGCGAAGATTCAAGGCAACTGATCGACTTCGTGCCAACAATTGCCGTTGTCGGGCGCCGATTCGAAGCAACCGTAGTGGGAATTGTAAATGCACGTTGGGACGCCGGCGCGTTGTTTGTAGTAGAACAATTTGTAACCGTCGCAACACGTGATTTCGCTTATGTCGTGTACAGATTGGAATTCGCCCGTTGCGCAGCACGATTTTTCGTTTGTGCTGGGATTTGCAACGCAGAAGTTTTCACATCCGTTGCCATATTTATTACATCCGAGAGCGCAACGATTCGCGCATTTGCCGCAGTGATCGAGCGAAGATAGGTCATTTTCGCAGCCGTCACTAGTTTCTCCATTACACTCGGAGTAACCATTGATACAGCCGATGTAGGAGCATGAGCCGTCACTGCACGATGCAATTGTGACGTTGTGTTTTTCGATGTGTTCGTTACAATTGACGACATCGGTATTTGTCCCGCCAGTGCTACAACGGGTGGTGTCGTTGCGGGCATAGAGCTCGCAGCCGTTTTGGAAGTTTCCATCGTAATCGACGTATCCATCTTTGCACGTGCAGATCGTTTTATCGTTGGTGATTTTGCAATCGAAGTGATACGATTCGATATCGTCGGGCAGGCATTCCAATTTGTCTTTGTAATAGACGCTGTGTTGGTCTTCGGCGCACAGGCAAGTATATGAATCGGAGTCGGGAGTGGGTTTTGCGCAGCGCATGAGCCCTTTTTCGGAGCACGAGTCATAGCAGGCGGAGCAGTGATTGAGCGAGTTGATTGCCGTTGCATCGGGGTTTGTGGCTTTATCGGACGGATCGTATAGATCGAGACAGACTTCATTTTCGTTTGTACTCGGGCACGTCGAGCACTCGCAAAGGAATTTCTCTTCGTCGGTATATCGTTTTTCGGTGAGCCGTTTATTGTCGACACAAGTGAAGGCGTCGAAATCTGTATAATCGCCTGTTTTGGAATTGTATGCGCGTTTTTTACATTGCGATCGATGGCTACCGCAACCGAGCACACACCGGTTATCGATGCAACTCCAAAGGCTCCCATCTTTGTAATTCGGGTTGCAGTGGTCGACTCGATCGTTTTTGCTACAAGCGCGATAACAATTTGTATAATCGGCGGTGTTATCGTCTTTGGTTTTGTATTCGCAGGCAACTTCGTTCTGATTATTGGCGATATCGTTGCCGATACAAGCGATGAGTTTTTGGGCATTATCGACAGTATCGTAGATCGGAATATAGCCATCGATGCAATCGCAAATGAATAGTTCGTCTTTTGCCGAGCACTTGGCGAATTCGATTTCGTTACAATTTTGATACGAGTGATTGACATCGGTGATGCCGCAATATTTCGAGTATTCGGCGTGTGGTTGCGTATCGATAGCCACGCATTTGGGCGGTGTAGAGTCGTCGAGATCGACGTCGACAAACCCATCGTTGCATTTGCACTTTCCATCGTTGCAGAGTTGGTTTGTGCCACACGTCATGCCCATGGCGTCGTCGGTGCACGACGCCTCGGCGCCACAGTAATTTGCGTCGGTTTTTGGATCGATGCACTTGCCATTGCATTTGACATGTGTATCGGGGCAAACGCATTCGAAGTTTTTGCAAATGGCATTTGGATCGTGCGTCGTGCAGTCGTTGTTACACGATCCGCAGTTGTATCGGTCGTGACTGAGATCGGTGCATTCGGTGTTGTCGTTTGAATCGGTACAGTTGGAGAAACTTGGCGGGCAGATGCATTTCGTTCCGTCGCACAATTGCCACTCGCTGGTGCAGGCGAAACCGGGATTGACGGGATTGATGCCGCAGTGTTCGCGAGAATAGGGGCTAGCGCATGCGCCACCTTCGATTTCGTATGTGCCTTCGCTACATACGCAAGTGGCGGTTCCGCGCGATGTGTCGCAACTTCGCCCGATGGGGCAGACTTCTTCGCCTTTGAAATCTTCGCATTTGGTAATGCCGCACATTTGGTCGCTCGTGCTATCGATGCATACGCGTTCGTCTTTGCTCACTTCTTCGCCGTCGCGTATTGGCGAACATTTGAAATCGCCATTGGCGACAGAACCCGTACATTGTTACTTTCTCAGATCATCGTCGTTTGCAACTAGGGGCGTTTCTAAGCACGTGGTTCGTTCAGTATTTGTTTAGCGATGGCAACCGCATGCGATTTGTCCGTAAGTGCTTACTCATCTTCTTGAGTTCTGAATTCGGGATCCCAACACGTGACCGTGCCATCTGAAGCACGACAAACGCCTTGAGGTGTTTTGGCACACTTTACCATTCCATAGTTCGATTTACAATGATACCCGCAAGCGATTTGACCGTAGTTGGCTATGCATTGGGGAGGTTCGACAGTATTGACTTCGGGATCCCAGCATATGACCTGTCCATAGTTAGCATGACAAACGCCTTGAGGTGTTTTGGCACACTTTACCATTCCATAGTTCGATTTACAATGATACCCGCAAGCGGTCTGACCGTAGTTACTCACACATTCGGGCTCGGCCGAGGCATTCCCAGTAATCGCAAAAGTCGAAAGCGCCGACATGATGGCAAAAAGTTTGAATTTCATGACAAAACCTCCGTTGTAAGGGTGGACTAAAATATCGCAAACAAATATACGGTGCGTATACTCGCGACTTGGGGGATGGTATTAAAAAAATGTGCCAAAGAAGCAGAAAAGAGCAGTTTGTGCGTGGATTGTGTGTTTGCGCATAGCTGAGAAAAATGCTAGATGTGGTAATTGTTTGTGGCTGGAGAGGATGGTTATGGCACGAAGCGCGAGGGAGTTGGCGCATAGAAATGGGATGGCGATATGAACGATAAAATGCAGAAAGGTTTGTTTGAATGGGAACCGAAAAAAGAGACGGCCAAGGGAGGCGTTGAACGGGTTATAGAGCGCGATCGGACGCCAAGTGCAGAAACGACGGCGACTGCATCTGCTGGCTCAGAACCTGCCGTGGCTGGAACGCCCGATGCAGTCAAGGCTCTCATCGCTACGAGCGACGCCAGCGTCGAACAATTGGCAGCGGCAGTACGCTTCCATAATGCCCGTTATAACGATGGCAATCCAGCCATATCGGATGCGCTCTACGACGCCTTGACCGAGAAGCTCCGAGCGGTTGACCCTAGCAATGCTGTGCTCGACGAATTGACGACACCTGCCGTGCAAACGCCGCTTCACGGTAAAAAAGTCACACACGACGTCGCCATGTTGTCGCTCGAAAAGCTCAAAAAAGGAGAAGAATTCAAAAGCATCGCATTGTGGTTGAACGGATTTCGAGGCGATTTTATTGGTTCTCCGAAGATCGATGGGCTCGCTTGTAGCCTCGTCTATGACGAAAATGGATCGCTCGTCGTCGCCTCGACGCGTGGCGATGGTCGTGTCGGCGAGAATATTACAGAAAATGTATATTATATCGACGATATTCCGAAAAAGATTGCAATGGGCAACGTCGAAGTGCGCGGCGAAGTCTATATGCCTTTGACCGCTTTTCGTGCATACGATGGAGAAAAGATTAGCGCACGAAACCTAGCCGTTGGCGGGCTCAAGCAAAAAGATGCTCGGCAAACTTCTAAGTATGGTTTGAGCTTTTTTGCTTATGAAGCACTTGGGCAATCGTTTGAAACAGATACAGAGAAGTTTGAAAAGTTGCGATTACTCGGTTTTCATACGGTTGAAACTCGGCGATTTGCATGGAACGAGCGTCGCAGTGTCGACGATGTTTTAAACGAAGTTCGCGCCTATTGCGACGAAATGGCCAACGCGCGATCGAAGTGGGATTTCGATGCCGATGGACTCGTCTTTAAAGTCGACGATAACAAGACGCAACAATCGATGGGAACGACGGCACATCATCCCAAATGTGCGATAGCCTATAAATTTGCTTGCGACAGCGCAAAAACGACATTGCGCGACGTATTGTGGCAAGTTGCCAAAGGGGGGACGCTAACGCCCGTTGCCGTCTTCGATGCCGTCGAATTGGCTGGCGCCAATGTCCAACGTGCGACGTTGTCGAATGTCGAACAAGTCGAATCATTCCCCGTCTGCCCGAGCGATTTAGCCGATTCGCCCGAACTGCCTGCCACAGCCGATGCCAATTGGTCGCTCGCGCATTTGTCGATCGGCGATACGCTGTGCGTTTCACGCCGTGGCGACGTCATCCCACACGTCGAATATATCGTTTCATCTGCCCCGAGTGCGCAAAAAGTCGGAATCCCGACGCAATGCACATCGTGCGGAGCGCCACTGCTTCGAGACGGGAAGTTTTTGCGATGTACCGATTCCGACAATTGCCCGACGACAGGGCAAGCGCTCATCGAAAACTACGTCAAAGTGACGGGTATGATGGGGTTGGGCGAAAAGATTATTGCAAGTTTATATGACGAAAATCTCATCACATTGCCATCTGATTTATATCGCCTTACGCCAGAACAAATCGCTTCTGCAGTACAAAATGGCGACGATTCGATAGATGCTAGCGCACGATTGCCGCAGAAATTATATCAATCGATACAATCTCATCGCAATCTATCGCTTGCGACATTTCTCGAAGCGCTATCGATCCCAGCTCTCGGCAAGGTCTACAGTAGTCTGCTCGCACAATCGCATCTTTCGATCGACGAAATATTACAACTCGATGCTCAAAAGATTACAGATATATTAAAAGGGCGGGAATTGACTGCCAATAAAATACATCTGGCTTTGCAAAAAAAACGATCACTCATCCAAGCTCTACTCGAATTCGTCACCATCGATGATGAAGTATCGGTTCCACAAAATGAAGGCGGTCCATTGGCGGGCATGTCGTTCCTATTTACGGGTACGCTCAAGTCGATGAAACGCGATGAAGCTCAAAAACGCGTCGAAGCTCTCGGGGCTACTGTCGCCTCGGGCGTGAGCAAAAATCTCTCGGTCCTCGTTTCGACGACGAATAAAACTTCGAAATGGACGAAAGCCGAAAAACTCAATGAACAAGGGGCAAAAATCGCCCTTTGGACTGAAGAAGAGTTTTTGGAAAAGCTCAAAGAATTGTCGTAGACGTTGGATCGTTTCGGTTGGCGTGTGGGCAGGTTGTGAAGTATTTATAGTGGATGAGTGATAGTTGTCGTGAATTTTCAAGATATTCAATTCAATCGTTTTGAAGTCAATGATGAGAACAGAAGAGAAATCGCCGATCGCGAGTTGGCGTTGCAAGAAAAAGAGCGGGAGGCGGTCGAGGAGAGAACGGAGAGAGCATTAAAGCGAGTGGCGTCGCATGGGCGAATGACGGCGCTTGAACGCATCGAAAGCGTCGTCGATAGGTACGAAGACGACGCGCCAAGGCTTTGGCACATTGGCGCTATGCGTTCGTATGAAGGCAATGCGAATGCATCGAAAGCCCTAGGCGTATTGTGCGTGCTGGGCGTCATCGCTGGTCGATCGGTCGTCATCATTGCCAACGATAACACCCAATCGGCTGGGGCTTGGTGGCCAGGGACGCCCGAAAAGATACAAGCTGCGCAGAATATGGCTCTACGTCTGCGCATTCCCGTGATCTATTTCGTCGAATGTGCGGGATTGTATTTGGCATGCCAAGAGAAGACATACGCAGGCGCCCACGGCGCCGGTGCCATCTTCGAACGACAAGCTCAGCTCAATCGCTCTGGAATCGTCCAACTCGCCGCTGTATTTGGCGATTGCATCGCAGGCGGTGGTTATATGCCCATATTGTGCGATAAAATCGTCATGACCGAGCAATCGTCGATTTGCATTGGCGGTAGCGCAATTTCATCGGCGGCTTGCGGACGCCAAGCCGAGCGCATCGGTGGCCCCGACGTTCACGTCGTCTATTCGCATACCGCCGATGCTCGCGTTGCAGACGATGGCGCGGCAATCGCTTGGATTCGCCGCGAAGTCGAAAAGTTACCGACGCCAGCGACGGCTTACTATCGCATTGCCGACCCTGTCTTGCCGCAAGCCCCAATTGCCGATCTCTACGATATATTGCCCACCGATTTATCGCATCCTTACAATATCGAAGATGTCGTCGCACGCATCGTCGATGCATCGCAATGCGTTCCCTTATGCCCCGAGTTTGGCGAAGAAATCTATAGCTGTTTTGCCACTGTCGACGGGCTTCCCGTCGTCATCATCGCCAACCGAGCCCAAACGATTGAAAGCGATGGACGGTTAAAATCTGGGGGCATTTTATATAAAGAGGGTATTGTGAAAATACGGCGCATTGCCAGTGCTGCCAACGACGATGGGATTCCGACGATTTGGATACAAGATGTTGCCGGATTCGACATTGGCGCACAAGCCGAACGAGATGGTTTGTTACGCCTCGGCGCTGGGATATTGCACGAAATCGCAGGCGACGAACGCGACACACCCGCAGCGATGACGATCGTGCTTAGAAAAGCATCGGGCGCAGGGTATTATGCGATGAAGGGTTCCCCATTTCACCCAGCCTGGACTGTCGTCACGGCAATCACTCGCATGGAGGTCATGCGCTCGGATGTCTTGGCATCGGCTCTCTATGACAAGAAAATCTCCAAGATCGACGTCGAAATCAAAGCCCGACAGATCAAAGACGGATTGGCTCTCGATTGCGCCGAAATCGCTCAACTTGTGCGAAATCGCGACGAGCTCGTCGAGGCTCGCACTGCCCTCGCAAGTGCGCAAAACGACAATGCCCAACCACGCGCAGCACTCGAACGCGGCGATGCCGATTCATTCGTGGCGCTTTCTCAATTGCGCCGCGCAATCGTCGATTTCCTTCATGCCGCTTGGCAAGAGCAACGAAGCGCGAGGCCAAAGCGTTTGTGGGGCATTTGGTCGTTGTAAGGCGTTGGAATGAGCCACCAGCTACGATGCGTTTAGTCGGAGCCGGTGGCATTGGATGTGTTATTTGCTGGCAGTGACTTCGGTCCAGCAGTTTTTGTAAAGACCTTCTGGGGCACTTTTGAAGCAGCCGTAGTGGGTCTTAAGAACACATGAAGGAGAACCATAATTGTTTTTGTATTGATATAATTTATATCCACTACAACAATTGATTTGGCTGATGTCATGCTTGTTGTTAATGTCACCAGTTACGCAACAAGCCTTTTGATTGGTATCATCGATTTGAGTACAATGATTCTTACAATCTTTTAAAAATGTGCATTCAAGGTTGCATTTATTATGACATTTTCCGCAGTGTTCATTGGTTGACAATTCGTTTTCACAACCATCAGTGAGATCGGCATTGCAGTCGCCAAAGCCTTCATTGCATGAATAATAAGTGCAAATGCCAGAGCTACATGATGTGAACTGTGTTTGCTTATCATTTATGTACGCTCTGCAATTGACTGTTTCATGTTCTGCACCACCTAGTCCGCAGTGTTCTGTATTATTGGCGACATAAAGCTCACATCCATTTTTGATATTATTGTCGAAATCAACATACCCAGGTGCGCATGTGCAGACAGGGTCAGTGTGTGTCGTTAAACACTCAAGATTTAGCATAGAATAATCGGCTGGAATACACGTTTGTTGGTCTTTATATGTTATGTAGATTTCGTCTGTGGCGCAAAGACATGCAAATGAATTCTCATCATCAGGATTTGTTTGCGCACAGCGAGCAAAGCCTTTCTTGCTACATGAATCGTAGCATTCTGTGCAATGATTGAGCGAATGAAGTGCAGTTGCATCCGGATTTGTTGCCATATCATTTGGCACATAGGGAGTTATACAAATCTCATTTTCATCGGTGCTAGCACATGTTGCGCAATTACAAATGAATTCATCTTTGTCTATGTATTTTTCATTGATGTTAAGTAGTTTGTTTGCAATGCATACAAATTCATCAGATTCTGAATACTTGCCAGTGGTTGGATTAATAGCGCGTTTTCTACATTTTGTTTTGTTAGCTCCACATCCAATTGTGCATTTATTATTTTGGCATGACCAGGGGTCGTTATTGTAATCTTTATTGCAGTGCTCAGGTTTGCCTGAGTCGTCGCATGGGAGGTTGCAGTTTACATACTCTTTGGATTTATTGCTGTATTCACAAACAATATCGCTGTTGTTATTATTTAAATTCATATTGACGCATGCGAGAAGAATCTTGTCTCCATCGTCATCGGTAACGTAGATTGGAAAGTGATTGTTAATACATCCACAAATGTAATTGGAATCTTCATTAGCTATACATGTTGCATTTTTTTCATCAACCTTTCGACAGTTTTGAAATTTCATATTGTCGGGGGTCAATCCACAATACTCTATGTATTTGGCGCCGCTTTCATTGGTCTGTTTGATACATGTTGGGGGTTCATCGCTTGTAGAATTGAAGTTGATATTGACATAATTGTCGTCACACACGCATGAACCGTTGGAGCAGTTCTGATTATCTCCGCATGTTTTCCCACGAGACTCGCCTATACATTTATCTTTAGCGCCACAATAATTTGAATCTGTATTGGGATCGATGCATTTGTCATTGCATTTGATGCTTCCGACGGGGCAAATGCATTCGGAATTTACACATTTGGCGCCAGTGCCTTTGGTAGTGCAATCATTGCCGCATGAACCACAATTGTGTTCGTCTCGGGTTAAATCTACACAAACCAATTCATCTTGATTTAAAGAGGTATCGCATTGATAGTAGGGAGAACCGCATGCGCATATCGTTCCGTTGCACACGTTACCGTCGCCTATGCATCGTACTCCGGGGTTGGTGTCGCTGATGCCGCAGTGTTCAGTTGAGTGCGGACCAACACATGTTCCGTTGTCAGTTTTAAAAGTCCCAGCACTGCAAAAACATTGTGCCCCTGTTTCGGAATCTAAGCAAGATTTCCCAATTGGGCAGATTTCTATACCTTTGAAATCTTCGCATGTGTTGATTCCACACATTTGGTCGCTAAGACTGTCAAGACAAACGAGCTCGTCGTCGGGAATGGGTTCTCCATTATGTGGTGTTACACAACTAAAAGAGTCATCTTCTATTGATCTTTTGCATTTACATGCCTTTTCATTTGGTCTGCATTTATATCGAGGAATGCACCTGCCGTCGTCACACATCACGTCGTCGCCAGAACAGTCTATGTTGCATCCGCCACATGAGGTTTTGCTACGCAGATCAATGTCTGCTTTGTCGCATTTTGCCATGATGCATTCGAAAATGTTGCTAGATTTTTGCTTCTCATCGTTTGTGCTTTGATTGGCGTCGTTGTCGGCGTTTTGAGTATTGTCGCTGTTACCATCGTTGGGGAGCTTTGTGGAATCATTCTGTGTTGTTTCAATGACACTACGGCATGTAAATGAAGTTGGGCATGCGTGGTTTCGGAATGACGTTTTGTATAATTTTTCCTCTTTAGACAGTTTATAATCGGCAAGAGATGATTCGACACATTCTTTATTGATATCGTCATTGTCGCAGATCTTTAGTTTCATGACGGCACAAGTATCATCACTGCTGCGCTCGAGGCATGTGTATTCGTAGCGCTTGTTGTCGACGAGTTTAATGAGCTTGACGACGTCGCCTTTATGGACGATTTGGCCATCGCTGTCGTATGTTCCGCACCAATTGAGCGTGCCGTCTTTTTTGCCATAGAGGTCGTATAAAGACGAATCCCAATACAGATCATCACATCCGGATACTGAAGCCGCGATTGTAGCAAGTAAATAGCAAAAGATACTTTTTCTGTTGTGCATATAGATCTCCGTGGCTAGTGTTGTGAAAAGAAGCGTGTAGCGCGTCTTCAAACGGCATACCGTAACATTGTGGCACATCGGTGTGGCGTGGTCAAAGGAAATCGATTGGGGTTTTGTGCGGGGCGACGGATCGGGCCCCATCGTGGGTCATCTTTTGGTGACTCGATTTCCGCCCAGTAGCCGACTACGTCGTCAACTGGGGGCAACTCGCATCTTGCCATGCGGGCATTTTTACCGCCCATCCTACGACCCCCCACCACAATCTAAGTCTTCGTTCGGTCCTTCAGCTTCTTCGATTTCGTCGACGAAGTCATCGTAGTGCTCGAAGAAGTAGTCGTAGACTTCGGTCGTACACTTCTCAGATATATGATATAACTCTGTGAAGCTGAGTCTGCAGCCGCATTCACGAGCCCGTTCGTCGTATTTGAGTTTGGCTTGGTGTGCTTCGCTGAAGTACTCGCAATTGGG
>ERZ1026772.539-NODE-539-length-27031-cov-16.462596_pt1 | contig 27031 bp, 27 predicted proteins | sample MGYA00380124_ERZ1026772 | MGnify/ENA primary metagenome ERZ1026772 (study PRJEB33269, sample SAMEA4719760) | human gut metagenome | biome: human-associated habitat; feature: organic feature; material: feces | place: Cameroon | collected 2013-10 ...
CTGCTCTGCTCCGACCTAAATGCTTGATGCCTTAAGTACAGGCACATCATAGCACGGCGGCAAAGCGGCGTACAGGTGGAAAATGCCGTGAGAAAACTTCTTGCAGCATAGTCATTAAATGACGTGGGCGCAATGCCCTAATCTCAAACGGGAGCATGATGCTCCCCAAGTACAAACTTAACAACGTGTGCGGTGCAGATCATAGACCTGCAAGTGGTGCACAAATAACTAGATAATCTTTATATACCACAATATATTGTGGTTGTCAATATAGAAATTCCGATATATTGCACTTTCCCGGTAGTTGAAAATAGCTAATACGCATTATCTCCGTATTAAATGCGTATTACAGGCGCATCACGAAAATAATGCGTATTGCGTGCGTATTAAAGGCGTATTGGGCAAATATGCCGCAAACAGGTGTTTTTACAGCACAAATCTAAGCATTCCTTTCTGCGCCGCACCCCTTTGACCACATATTTGCCCACAGACAGCGAAAAGCCGCCCTGCCGGGGATTTCTCTCAGGTGGGGTGACCTGTTCCCTGTTATGCCGTCCGTCCGCTCCATCGCTTTCTTGCCTGGAAGTCGGTCATCGTGCGCTCTTGTAGTGTGTTTCCTTCTGCCGCCAGCGACTGCGCTTTGGCGATGCCCGCGTCGATCCTCGTCACCGCCTGCCGCCGCCGTTGTTTTCAGCCAGACGAAGAACCACTGCATATCCTTCGCGGTCAGCCTGTTCAGCGGGATATGACCCAGCCTCGGTCTGATGTACAGCCGGAGGTAGCCTTCATAGATCCGCCGTGTGCCGGGACGGGCGGCGGGTCTGCCGTGCGTCTCATACCAGTGCTCCATCCAGTCCCCGAATGGCATATCCGCCTTGATCCTCGGCGGCGCAGGCGGCGCGAGGGAGTTCTTCAGCGTTTTCAGCTTCTCCACACACTCTGATTTTGTTTTAGCCAGCACATTTTTCGTTTTCGGCAGGCCCTTGTCATCGTAGCCGATGACCACGCGTCCTTCCCATCGACCGTCTTTCCTCAGGCGGACAGTTCCTTCTCCGTTTTTCCGCTTTTTTGCCACGGCTTCAGCTCCTCTCCGAAAATATCGGTCAAAAATTCATCTACGATCTCTGCCGCCCTCTTTTGCATATCGCCGGTGGTATGGGTGTAGGTGTCCAGCGTGAAGGCCGCCCGGGTATGGCCCAGGATGCCTGAGAGCGTTTTCACATCCCGCCGGAGGTCAGGGCATGGGTCGCGAAGGTGTGCCTAAATCACGGAAGCTGAATCCGCTATTATATTGCACCATTTCGTAATTTATTGAAATTAATTATGGGATAGCACTTCCTTTATTCACGATTACCTGCTATAATTAAAATAAGCAAAATAGCGACTGAGGGATAGAGATGCATCCATATACAGGAGATTACACCAAACAGAGAAAAAATGAAAAATCTAATTTCACATACTATACCTTCACGCCATGTCCATTGAAAGGTGCTATACTTTTTATAATGGATGATGAACTTGCCGCGCTTTTGGTCGAGGCACATCGCAACCTTGGGCTGTTAGAAGGTTCACTTCAGTATGTGCCAAATATAAACTTGTTTTGTGAATTAATGCTCTTAAAGGAATGTACCTATTCCAGAATGATAGATTATGATGCACCAGATTTTAGTGATATATTTGTTAGAAGAGGCACTGGTAAGGGTGATATAGTGCCTATAAACAATTTGATGTCAGTTTATAAAGCAGCAGCTGGTATGCAGTTTGTAGCTCAAGATTATAACAAAATATGCGGCATCACTCTATATGGTGATAAACCAGAGCAACAAACAGGTATCCGTGACACCCAGGCATTTTTGCAACATACAGTATCAAACCTAAAATTCCATAACCCAACGGCTCCAGAAGCTGTTTTACCGTCATTGGCCGATTTTTCTGCTTATCTCTATGACAGTGAGGATGATCCCTTAATTCAAGCCGCACTAGTACACTATCAGTTTGAAATGATACACCCCTTCGAGAAGTATAATGGGATTGTTGGCCGTATCCTAATATTCATGGTTCTGCAAAAAATAGCAGGCAAAGCGTTGCCTGAACCGTGTCTATCTGAACACCTGTTCTTCAATAAAAACGAGTATTTTGATATACTTAGCACAACACAATACAGCGGTGGTTATGTACGTTGCATTAAGTATTTCATACGGATTATCAATGAAGCCGCTCAAACCAGTGTGGCGCCGCTCAAGAAATAGGAAGAAACAATTAAGCTGGACGAGGAAAGGTTAAGGGCTAAAGTACCACAAACAAGACGCTTTTGGACCGTGTATGAGTACCTTAAGGCTTTCCCTGTTACGAGTATTCCTATTGCGGCAAAGCATCTAAACTTATCATACAATTCTATTTCTAGAGCATTTGCTACATTGCAAAAGTACAATCTAATTATGCAAGGAAGCAATACTACAAGAAATCGAGTATGGAAATACGCCTGTCTTGATTTTATATTTGCATTACCAAGCATCAATCAAACAACATGAGATTAGTTTTGAAAAATAATTAATGTGGGGGAAGAAATATGAATGAGTTGCTAAATGGCATATTTGAATGCCTTGATATAAATAGCAGTACTGGTTTGGCTACAGAAGACAGCTTGCAGAGCTTGACCCCCTTTCAAAGACTATTCTACACACAAGTTCATGAAAAAATAGGAATTGACGCCGTATAATTTCTTCGCGATGCAAATGGGATTGCCAAAGTTCCACTTATCTATTTTTCCGTTATCCACAAATATGATGCAAAACAAGTTGCAGAGTTGCATCGTCTTTCGTGGAATCTCGGAGAGGCCCCGCTGCTATTTGTAGTAACTCCGGATGAGATTTTGATTTATAACAACTACCAGATACCTCAAGCTGTTGAGAACGGAAACCTTGACCCCACCGCAGGGATAATTGAAACATTAAACTTGACCAATGGATTGGCTTCTCAACGGCTTGCACTACAGAAGTATCATCGCTCATTGCTTGAAAGCGGCGAATATTGGCGGCAAAGCATGGCTAGATTTGACACTCAAAGCCGGGTAGATGCCACATTGATGTCAAATTTGAGAATAATGCGAAGAACGCTGATCAATCAAATCAGCAAAAGGTGTGATAAGAGTAAAGAAATAATCACGAGCGTAGTTCACTCTTTGCTCAGTCGGTCGATTTTTATTAAGTACCTGGAAGAACGAAAAGATTCAAACGGAAAAACAGTATTTCCGCAAGGTTTTTATTCCAATTTTTTGGAGTCAGCAAAACAGTATACGGATGTGCTAAACAGCAAAGAGGCAACTTATAGCTTGTTTAGAACACTTAAAGAGAAGTTTAATGGTGATACGCTGCAAGTCTCAGAAGCTGAAATAGAGATTATTACTCAAAATGACTTGGATGAGCTTCGCACATTTATTCTAGGCGATAGTGAATTAGAGAGCAAACAACTCGCGTTATGGCCATTTTATAGTTTTGACATTATCCCCACTCAATTGATCAGCAGTATCTATGAACTGTTTTTTCACCTGTCAGACGAAGATGATGAGAAAGGCACGTATTATACACCTCTCCACCTTGTCTCCTTGATCATGGATGAAGTATATCCGTGGGAAGGCGAGTATAAAGATACATCATTTTTTGATCCATCATGCGGTTCGGGCATTTTCTTGGTTGAGGCATACAGAAGACTTGTTTGTAGATGGATGTCCCAAAATGATGTTCATACGATCAACTGTGATCAATTGAATCTTCTCTTGAAAAACAGTATCTTTGGTGTAGATATTAATGAGGAAGCTATTCGAGTTGCCTCGTTTAGTCTTAGCTTAGCCATGTGTGATTTTCTTGATCCACGAAGCATCTGGGATAAGCTTTCATTTCCGCGTCTATTAGATAATAACTTGATTTCAAGTGATTTTTTCGACAAGGATAAATCCTTTAATAACAGAAGATATGATGTCATTGTCGGCAATCCGCCTTGGCAGAGTAACATTACTGGAAAAACAAAAGAATACTTGGAAAAAACAAATCGCGTAATAGGTGACAAGCAAATTGCGCAGGCATTTTCTATCAAGTGCTCAGAGTTGTGCAAGCAAAACGGAATCATTTGTCTCCTTATGCCGAGCAAAGGATTGCTTTTTAATAGGTCAGATAAAAGCAGGACGTATAGGGCAAATCTGTTTTCCGATAACAATGTCCTAGCGATTATTAATCTATCAGTGTATAGAAATTTCTTGTTTGATCACGCTAGTGGCCCTGCTGCTGCCATTATCTATACTCCTAAACAGGAGGGGGTCATTCAACCAATAATTTATTGTACGCCAAAGCCAATTTACACGATTGAAGATATTAGGAGATTTTCTATTGATCCTACCGATATATGTAGAATACCTCGTGACATTATTGATGACGATAGGATCTGGAAAATTGCAATGTGGGGAGCACCTAGAGATCTTGAATTAATAGGAAAACTGCAAAGTACTTTTGCACCTATGGCATCATTCATTGAAGAAAATCACATGATAACTGCCGAGGGATTCAAGAGAGGAAATAGAAAGCACCAATGTTGTGATTTTGAAGGTCTTCCATTGGTTGAAGCCAAATCCTTTAAACCATATTATATTTCATCCGACGAACTTCCAACAGTTGATTTTGATGATTTTGAGTGCATAGTTAAAAATGCTAGAGAAATTTTCAATGCTCCACACCTAATAATAAAACAGAGCCACAAAAATGGGCGATTCCTTTCTGAGGCACTAGATTACGATGCTGTATTTAATCATAGCCTTTTGGGGATTCACGGTGAAATTGAACAGCTTAAGTACTTGAGCGTGATAATTGGCTCAAGAATATTTTCGTACTATCATATCCTTACAAATAGGAGGTGGCTTGTAGAACGGGACGAGTTAGAGGCCGGGGACATCTGGCAGACACCAATCCCAAAACCTAACAATGGCGAGCTTGCAGAAGCTTGTAACATCTTTGATAAATTAGTGACCTCACCAAAAGAAAATTACCTGTTGGAACAGTTTGCGCGAAATATGTATCGGTTAAAGGAATATGAGTGCTATCAAATAGACGATGTTATTGACTATGTTTATGACTATTTCAAGAATAAAAGGCGTTCAGTATCTTTTTCCAGACCGAGCATTGATAGCTACAAACTATATTACGCTTCTGTAAAAGGGGTACTGACCAGGACATTTGGAACTGGCGTGGGTTTTTCTGGAGACCTATATGTTGGCGATGCCCCACTATCTGTGCTTGTGTTAAATGTTGAGCATCCCACTACAAAGGATCTAAATGTTATAACTAACAATGATCAGCTTAATGAAATACTCCTAAACTTGGACCGTTCATTGGTTGATAATCAACAAATGGTTTTCGTGAGAAGAAGCCTCCGTATTTATCAACGAGAAAAGATTTTCATCGTTAAACCAGCGCAACGCAAATATTGGACATATTCTGCCGCCTGCAGAGATGCAGATGAAATATTCGAAGATATTTCCAAGGCATGGAGGTGATGTAATGAGCAGTATAAGAAATATAACGGCATCCTCAGCTGTACCGGATGATTTGGCAAAGCGGCTTGGTCCTTCTGGAGTCAACGAAATATTATTGACTTTATGGCAGGGTTATCATGACATAATTGCGGATACAAGCATCACCATCACTGAAAATACTGAGGAAGATGATATTACGCAAGAATGGTATGGGAAGATTTCGCTGCGATGGACCAGCGAGAATAGAGCTACTATCCTACGAATAAACAGTATTGGCCCAGTACATCAATACCAGGATCCCACATTAAAGAAGAGGCGTGGATATAAGCCCACGATTGATCTTTGTTTTAGGGATTGGGATACTTCAAACAGTTATTTTGGCGCAGAATGCAAGAATCTATATAATCACAAGAAAGATAAAATCAAAAGATATGTCGAAACAGGAGTTAAAAACTATACCTCAGGACGGTATGGTTCACAGTCATCAGAATCTTCGATTATTGGGTATGTGTTAAGTGGTAAGATTCCTGAAATCGTAGCCGAACTTGTTTCTGAAATTGCGAAAGTTACGCCAGTAAGCAATTTGTCCCGAGAGTTACGCTATGTGGAACCACAGTACTCTTCACAGCATATGCGGGATCTTGATAATCAGGAAATAACCATACACCATTTGTTTTTTGATTTTTCGCATTAAGATGCATACCTGATATTTGGAGAATATGATTTCTACCTATTATGTGCTACTTGTTATAGCTAAGCAGTAAAAAGCAGAGAACTCAAGCTATCAAATCCATCTTGGTAGCTTGGGTTTTCTGCTTTTTAGAATGTAAGCGTCAAATAATTGAGCAGCGGTTCCGCTTGAATTGAGCAGTGGGACCGCCCGGATTGAGCAGTCCCACCGCTCAGGTTGAATATGGACAGCACAAAGCTGTCAAGGTATCATAAATGTAGCCGGAGTCAGATGTCTTGCAGACCCTTTCGCTTGCGCATGGATTCCTTACCGCCAATGACTACTGTGTAGGCATCGTGGACAATACGGTCGCAGATGGCATCAGCCAGCAGTGGGTCAGACAACTTTTCCGGCCAACCCGGAATGTCAAACTGGGAACAGAAGATCGTGGAGTTTCGCTTGTACCGGGACTCCACGATTTCTAATAAGTCCCTGGCTTCCGTTTCTTTCAAAGGGTACAGAAGCCATTCGTCAATAATGAGCAATGCATACTTCCTGTACTGGGCCATGAGCTTGCGGATGGTGCCGTTGCCTCTGGCAATTTGGAACTCTACCAGCAGATCCGGGAGCCGGATGTACTTCACCGCATAAAACCGTCTTGCGGCAGCGCTGCCCAGAGCGCAGACCAGAAAGGTTTTGCCGCTGCCGGTGGCACCCAGCAGGATGATGTTGTGGTGCTCCTGGATGTAGTTGCAGGTGCCGAACCGCAGCAGTTCCTCCTGCTTCAGCCCTCTGTCGGGCAGATACTCCACATCCTCCAGACAAGCTCCCGGATTCGAGAAGGTTGCTTGCCGGATCAGCTTGTTCAGATGGTTATTCTTTCGGGCATTCCATTCCGCATCCACCAGAAGACCGATCCGGTCCTCAAAGGCCATGCATTGGAACTGCGGATCGGCAAGTTGGTCCTTCAGGGCATTGGCCATAACACTCAGCCGCATTTCACGCAGCTTGGATACCGTTGTTTCAGTCAGCATCACTTGTTCCCCTTTCCGTAATACTCAGCTCCACGGGTGAATCCGTACTGGGCGGAGGACGCAGTTGCCGTACTCTGCCCGGGGATGGCTTTGTCCTGGCCGGATGCCAGAATAGCCTGGATATTCTTGAGAGAAGGGCGGGGCGTGTATTCCAATGCCCGCTTGCAGGCATTTTCCAGCCGTTCCGGGGTGTACTTGTCTGCCAGCTTCAGCAGACCCATGCAGGACTTGTAGCCCTGTTGCTCTACCTTGTAGCTGCTGAGAATGGTCTGGACAGCGACCTGCGTGTTGCTGCCGACCTTACCGGCCCAGTGAATGAACCGTTCACCATTCCACTGGACATACTTCTGGTGCTCTGGCGGCATATGCTCTTGGATCGTGCTGTATTGGTTAAACCGGCCGTACAGTCTGGGATGGGAGCAGATGCGGTTTCCACCGTAGAAGCCTTCCACAGTGGCTCTGGTGAGCCGGACATCTACCTTCTGCTTGATGTATTCAAAGGGAACAGAATAGTTCATGCGTTCCACAGAGATGTGGTAATTGGGGTCCACTGTTGCCACCTTCCAGATGGCCAGTTCAAAAGGTCTGGGCGGCAGAGGGCGCAGGAAGGGCCTTTCTTCCGCAAAGCTGCTGGCCCGGCTGCCCTCCCTTTTCTGGAAAGGTTTATGGTTGAACGTCTCCAGACGGTCCCAAATCGCCTCGTTCAGTTCCAATAGAGGCAAAAACTGGCGGTTCCGCAGAGCGGCCAGTATGGAGCCTGAGGATCTCGCGGTAATTGGTCATACAGGTGACCTCCTTGTAGATATTTACACCGCAAAATACGGTGCATATCTACATTTTACCGTAGTGCTCAACGACGGCGGCAAGGGTGCTCAATCCCGCCGGAACGGATGCTCAATTCGAGCGGTTGAGGTGCGCAATCTGGGGCGGAATACTCAACCCAGGGCACTTCAATCCGACGGGACCATCTGACCCATTATTTGACGCTTACTGTTCACGCTGGTGTTCAGCCTCCTGCTGCTGCAATAATCTGGAGATGGAAATGGCATAAACCCCCGAAGCCTTACGGCTTCGGGGGTGCTTTTTGACTGGGGGCGGGGGGACAACAGTCTGCTGTCGCCTTTCGGATGTTTGCGACCTGCAATCGGGCGTATAGCTTCAACGCCCACATCCACGGCTCCGCGGAAACCCCGGCGGCGCGGTGCTCGTTGCAATACGTTTTCCTCAACTATTCTCCGCATCGTATACATAAGGTCATCGCTGAAACAGTCTGCTATTCCAGCGCATAGGTCGCCTTTAACATTTCCTCAACGGTGGTCGTCCCTTTTAAAACAAGTTCACGTGCGGAATCTGCAAGGGTCTTCATCCCCTTTTGGCAGGCGCGCTCCTTTATCTCTTCATTGGTTCGATTCGTGTTGATCATGGACTTCATCTCCTGGTCAAGAACGAACACCTCGTGGATTGCCGTGCGCCCTTTATAGCCGGTATTCCCACAGAACGGGCAGCCCTTACCTCGACGCAACAGAAGGGGTGCGGCAGTTGTTATGCCGAGTTCCTTCCTCTCCATTTCGCTCGCAGTATAGCTCTCTACACAGCGGGGGCATATCCGCTTCAACAGCCGCTGCGCCACAATGCCGGCAACGGCACTCGTCACCATATATCGCTGGATCCCCATGTCCACAAGGCGGGAAACGGAACTGACCGTATCGTTAGTATGCAGCGTTGAGAGCACGATATGACCTGTTATAGCAGAGCGAATTGCGATTTCCGCTGTTTCCTCATCACGGATTTCTCCCAACATGATGATGTCCGGATCCTGCCGGAGGATCGAGCGCAGTCCGCTCGCAAAAGTCATGCCGACCTGGGTGTTGACCTGCACCTGGTTAACGCCGAACATCTGGTATTCAACGGGATCCTCCAGCGTGATGATATTGCGGTCGGTGGTGTTGAAATCCTTGAGCATGGAATAGAGGGTTGTACTCTTCCCGCTTCCGGTAGGCCCGGTCAGCAGGATGATCCCCTCCGATATTTTCAAAAGCCGCTCGACCTGCGCCATGTTAAATAGGGAGAGTCCGAGCTCTGATTTGTCCAAAATTCCGGCACTACTGTTTAAGAGACGGATTACCGTCTTCTCGCCAAACACTGTAGGCAGAAGTGAAATACGCATATTCAGCAGCCATCTGTTCTCCAACTTCAGCTTGACGCGACCATCCTGCGGTCGTTTTGTTTCCGCAATGTTCAGATCCGCCATGATCTTAATGCGGGTTACAATCCCGGAAAGCGTAGATTTCGGAAGTTTCATGATTTCATTTAAGTCTCCGTCTACACGTATCCGCACACGCACTTCATTTTCAAACGGCTCAATGTGGATGTCACTGGCTTTCATGTTGACTGCCTCTATCAATATAGAGTTGACAATACGCACAATGGGGGCACTGTCAATGTCAGCGGAGGACGCATCAAATTCTTTTGCCGTGTCTTCGCCGTCATCCTGCTGCAATTCTTGTAGTGCCTTCTCTGCTTGCTCCGCACCGCGGTAATATCGCCCCAGAGCCATTTCGATCGCTTGAGACGTGGCCAGCACAGGAACCACCTGCAAGCCGCTGGAGACCTTGATGTCATCTATTGTCTGGAAATCCAGTGCATCGACCATTGCAATACGCAATTCGTTTCCGGACACAGAAATGGGAACCACTTTTCGTGCTCTTGCGATTTTTTCGCTGACATATTTAGTGGCCGCCGGATCAATCTCGGCTGTTTCCAAGTCGATATATGGAATGTTGATTCGCTGGGCAAGCTTCTTCACAAAGTCTTTTTCGCCCATTGAGTTCAGCACCATACCATGCTCCTCCTATGTCTAAAGAATTGGAATGTGAAGGAAATTGCACAAGTATGCAAGTATCGCATCACCTGCGAGAGAGACAATAAACGCTGATAGACAAATAGATGGGGCAAATGGTATTTCCGTACGCCGCTCCACTCTGCTTTTGAAAATCCACAGCAGAAGCAGCAGTAGAAGGCAGCAGTAGAAGGCAAGGATGCCGACCAAGATAGTCTTTGCCGGACTGAGGAAAAAGCCGATCGCCGTCAGCAATACGACATCTCCCATACCAAAACCCTCTTTCTTGTAAAAAAGCCTGGCAAGCAAGTAGACAAGGAAATAGAGTCCGAAGCCCGCAGCCGCGCCGAACAGCAGTTCCTTAATGTGAGTACCGCATGCAAGGCGGTCTACAGCAGCGACCAGGACAAACGGGAGCATAACTTGATCGATAATGATGCCTTCCCGGTAGTCCATCATTCCGACGACAAAGAGCATCGACCAAAGCGACAGATAGAATATCGTTAGGCAATAGCTGAAAATCTGACCCTGTACCAGAAACGCCAGCAGAAAAAGTCCACCGACAGCGATCTCGCTGAGCAAATACTGATAACTTAGCTTGTGCCTGCAATATCTGCATTTCCCTTTCAGAAAAAGAAAGCTGAATATTGGAATCAGATCATACCATTTCAACTGCGTTTTGCAGCTTGGACACATGCTGCGGGTCGCCACGATATTCTGACCTTTAGGGAGACGCACAATCAAAACATTGAAAAAACTGCCCATTGCGGCACCAGCGATAAAAAACCATGTGCCAACTAGTACCATAATGACCGTATCCATCGAATTCCCCCCGTATACCGCCATCCCTCGTCATGCCGAGCCGACGACGGTCTCTTTTTTATAGTATTTGGAAAAAGGTCAACACACAGTAGACAGCAACGAAGAGACCCATCCCAAGCACTTGGCTCCCACTGTTTTTCCAGAATACGGGGGTGGAAGGCTTATCTTTCCGCTGGGCAGCATCCGCCTTACGCGTCTTGGTATCCGTAGCTTGTGTATCTGCAGAGGTTTTCTCCGTCTTTCTCACCAGCTCCGGAGACCATGCTGCACGTAAGCCCGCTCCACTCTCTGTCGACTCGAATCCGACCATCTTGGAGCTGTCGATTATGGGATCAATGTGCAGCCTTTCAATCGGCGATTCCTTATCGGGGTTTATATCCGGCCGCTTCAAGGAATACTCATCGGCGTGGATACCTGTCGTTCTCTCATCGATTTGCTTCGGTGAAGCCGCCTGCTCGTTCCGGCTACCGGTCTTAAACTCCGGCGGCAGAGTATTGGCATTAGTGATCTTCGGTGCAGCCGAGAGCGGTACTTCGCGCATAGTCTCCCTTGCACTCAAGCTCTCCAGCACCTGCTCGATATGCTCCAGTTTCTGCTCAATGTACTCCAATCTTCCGAGCACCACGGAATCCAGAGGCGATTGCTGCTCGCCCTGCTTCTCCTCCAATGTGGGCAACTGCACGGCCATAGGTTCCGCAGAGAATTCGAACTGGTCATCCCCGCCTTCCATTTCCCGCTCTGCTTCAAATCGGAGCGGCATATGAAGATTCGGGAGTGCATCTTCCGGTGCAACCTGGATATCCGGCAGCAACACATCTGCCGGCTGGGCGGAAGGACTCTCCCCTACCGCAGCAGATCCCATCTTTTGATTCAAGTGCTCTTCCATGCGGGTCAGGGCTCTTGTCATGGCAGACATCTGCTGTGCCAAAACTTCCACCCATGTTTCCATCTGTTGATTGTTCAGCATATTTGCCGTCCGGTCTTTCTCCGCACCGACTTCTTCCGCAGCATAAATCGCCAGAAGATCTCTTGCCGACAGCATTTCCTCGCCCGCCTCCGCTGAGAGCAGTTCTCCTGTCTCTGCGTCCACTACCACCTTGTCAATCTGCGCGACTACGCCCGGTCTGACGCAAATGGTTTCGCCGGGCAATTGGATGTACTCCTCCGAGGTAAGCGGTGCCTGTTCATCGGGCGCGTCCCCATTGCGTGAAACCAAGATACAATATGTGCTCACCATTTCGATCTCTTCAAAACGAATCGGAAAGCTGGTTCTTTCCTCGCCCGGCACATTGACAAGCAGATACGCCATCGTGAGATCTTCTTTTTTGAAAAAAGCGAGGGAAGATTCGCCCAACGTTTCGCCATCTCTCACATTGAGCACGGGGAGCTGCAGTGATTGCCTGCTGAAAGTCAGAGTTTTCACGCTGTTTCACTCCTTTTCTGTAATGTGTCTAACATCTCTTTTGCTTTGCTGATAAGAACGTCATTTTTCCCAAAAAAGACAACCATACGCAAATACTTTATGGCCGCCTCTTGATTTCCGCCATCAATCAACGACGCTATGGTTTTAAAGATCGTTTCATCGTCCAAGTTGAGATTGGTAGATGTCTCTGTGCTTTCTTCCGGTGCGATACCAAGCTGCCAGTCCTCTTGCTGGGTTTCCTGCCGGAAAGCAAGGTTTTGCTCTATGGTCGTGATCGGGGGAATTTCTTCAGAACTTAATGTGAATTCTTGTGAATTCGTCCCCTTTTTTCGATCTGCCGTGGTCAAATTGAGCAGTAGGATCATAAGGATATTGACCACAACTAATGCTCCGATAGTCACCCCTTGACAGACGATCTGCGGCTGCTGCAACAAAAACGGGAGCTTTCGCACATATTCGTAAGCATACTCATGGTAGTAAAGCGATGCCGCTTGCAGCAGAATGAGGAATATCCACGGAAGCATCGGCTGTCCGCCCCTACGAATGGCGGTGAGATATACCACCAGAAAATAGACCAATACGATCCCTAGGAAATTTACATATTCCGACATGGCGTGCTCCTTTCCGCTAAGGCTGCCGGAGGTTACCCGAAATACGGGAGGCTTCCGAGCAACGGGATGTTCTTTTTATAGCTGCCCGTTATAAAATCGAGCGGCATCGCAAAGCCCGTTGGCAATTCAGAGAATTCCTCCGAATGAAGGCAGTCCAGTTTGACCAAACGCAAAAACTGAAGCTGCATCTTTACCTTCACCTGCGGATCACTGGTTCTTGCGTTCGCCGAATCCGAAGTAACCTCCAGTTCCATAACGCGGCGCAATACCTCTTTTTTCGCCTCGTCCAGCTGGGCAATCAGCTTATAAACGGACGAATATGTTCCTTCGATCTCCACGGTGATCGGCATCTGATCTATGCGCGGGATCTCGCCGGAAAGCTCTTCCACCTTCTGCGAAATTTGCGGCAGGTTGGTTGTGCCATCCTCGTTATACAGGATTGACTGATCCTCCAGATAGGGCAGATATGGGCTTTCATAGCGATAGTTCCCTTCATCCGCCAAAAGGGGCATAGCCGGGTACTCCGACTCGATCTTCACATAGCTGACGCCGCAATCCTCCAGCATCTGTCCCAGATCGTCCAGGTACTGTTCTTGATTCTCCATGACATAGTAGTGCTCGGTCAGGGCTTTTGTCTGCTTCTGCCAGTCACGTAATGCCACAACGTCTGCTTCATATTTTTGAATCGTAGTATACATACCGCGCACGATCATGTCCTCGGTATACGCCTGCTCCTTCAGTCTGCGGGCCTCCTCTATTTTCGGCGATAACAGCAACGTGTAAAATCCGTAAAGCGCAAGGATCACCAGCAGAAAAATGAGGATGTTGACCTCTCTGTTTTTTGTTTTATTCACCGAGAATCGCACCCCCATTCAATCGCAGAATACAGGTGAAAGACACCATACCTGTTGATTCGGTTCTTTCCGCTGTTTGCATCAGCACGGATGAGACCTTTCCTGAGTTGCGGAAACTCCGCTCGATTGCTGTGATCGTGTCCAGATCGGGGGCATACCCCCTGATATCCAGGAAAATTCCATCGATGTTGATCGAGCTCAAGTATCCGCCTTCGAACACACATTCGTCGATCAAATCCATCAAGCCGGTGTTGGCTGTAGAAACAGTGTCGGTGTAGGATTCCAGCAGCTGCATAAAGGTCAACTCCTTCTCCGCTGCCCCGATCTGGTTTGCGACTTTCACAGCGACAGCGTGCTGCTGGTTAAAGATTTCGTTTTCTTTGATCTTCTTCAGATAGTCAAGCTGCGACTGATAGGTCAAACAAGAGACTGTAAAGAACCCGTAAATTCCGCCGCAAAGCAGGACGGCCACCACCAACGCTGCAATCAGTGATTTTTTGCTGCCGCCTGCCCCCTTTTTTCTCCCGCTGTACTGCGAAAAAAAGTTAAAATAGTTCATGTTTACTCCCGCCCCCTCGCCTTATTGAATTAGCAGCAAATTCATCGCATTGAGAAACTGCGACAGCGCACTACCTGTCGGCGCGAGCTTTTTGGAGGGCTGGAAAAGCTCTGACGCCTGTATTATCGTGGTCGGGATTTGCAGATACCGCTCCAGATAGGCTCTCAGCCACACCAGCTGCGGACTGCCGCCATAGATCAAAAGCCGCGCGATGGGCTGGGTCGGATACGTCACGTTATACCTCTTTACCACATCGTTGATGGAGGAGAGCCATTCCTCCACAGTGGTGAGAACCAGCTGCGCCATCTCCGACTGATCAGCTTTTGTCATGATCTCATAGACCTTCTGCGGCGGAATGATCAGCTTGTTTCCGTTGTGGATGTCCGCGATCTGTGCGCCGAGCATGTTTTTCGCCGCAGCCACCAGCTTGCCATCCCCGCACTCCACGTAGGAGCCTTGCAGATAACGCCCCTGCTCATAGATATTGACCTCGCTGCCGCGGATTCCATAGTCTATCGTCGCCACCACTGACTTTGACGTCAGCGCGTGGAAAGCTCTATCCATGGAGAAGAGCCGCTCCATCCCATTGACGTTGACATCCATGATAAGCGGCTGCAGCCTGAGGCTTTCCAGCAGCTGGAAATAAGCTTCGCACAGATCCTTGGAGACGGCGGTAGCCCAAACGCTGCACATCTTCACACCATTGTTCTCGTAAGTACGCAGCAGTTTGTGCTGAAAGAGATGCGCGTCCATATCGAGCGACAGTCTCTGGCTCATTTCATACGCCACAAGCCCCTGCCGATCCTCTTCCTCGGCATAGGGAATCTCCATCTGCCGTCCTATGTAATTGTGGCTGTTCACCGTGCAAAGACCGATTTGACCGGCGGGGCTGATGTTGTTCTGGCTAAGAGCGCGGCTGATCTTCGCTTTCCAGCTCTTCAAATTCGCCTTGTCGACTTTGGCCTCCCTCTCGTCGTTTTCAACGACCAGCATATTGCGAATCTCGACCTTGCCCTTATTGATTTTCGCGACCACAATCTTTGTGGCGTATTCTCCAAAATCAAATGCAAAGCAGAGCTTGCCCTTTACCTTTGCTCCAAAATCCTTTTCCTTTTTTCGCCGAGTTCTTTTTCCCTGTTCCCCGATTTTCCTCCCCATATCTCTCCCTCTCTTTGCTCAATTTCGTTCGATACGATACTTTTCCGACAGGTATCTCCAAATATTGTTTTGATCCGCGGTGGATGCTTTCGATACAACGATTAGTTCTGCCACGTCCACATCACAGCCACCCACCGCGAAGCTCCTGCAGTTCTTTGGCAGAGCCGCTTCCACGATCTGCCAGCCGGTATCCCCTGCGCCGCTCGTTTTTTTGTAGCATGTGGCAAAGCCCGCCGAGGAATTTTCTGCCGAAATGAAGTCCACATCTCTCCCTGTTTTATTCTTTGCAACCACAAATACTCTTGTATCCCCGCTGCTGGAAAAAGAGCCGTCTGTTCTCATCACTGTGCCGTTCGAGAAAGAAATAAACCGGGAGTAGGTGCCCTGTTCGGTGGGCGCGCTCTCTTCATCCGTGTCTGTCGCTGCACCGTTCAAGTCCACATACGGCTCGTCTCTGCCTTGGGAGACAAGCTTGCAGTTTGTCGGGAGCCTGCTCTGAATCGAGGGCAAGCTAATCTGGTCACTTTCATCGAAGTCGAAGGTCGTCATCGATACGTCAATCAGCATACGGTAAGAGCCGTTGGTGAGCTTTGGCAGCGCGCTGACATAGAGGTGATTGCTGACAACCGACTTCCCGTAGGCACCATTTATGCTCAGCGGCGTGACCACGCAGATCAGCATTTTCCCGTAATACTCATCCTTGATCTCGATCTTGTTTTTCGTTTCTCCGCTCAGAATGGTGAAGTTGGTGGGATACATCGCATAAACGGTATCTGCGTACTGCGACTCCTTCTCCGGATGCTCACCGTCCGCATACATCGTCGTATGGAATCCCCCTGTGCAGAGATACCACTGATATGACTCCCTGTATTTATAGCCGATGTTCTTGCTGTTGTAGTCAACGGAGGAGACCTTTGCCACCCTTGCGTTATAATACATCTCGTTGCTCCCCGCGGCACCTTCCCCGCTGATCGTCACCTTGTCAACAATCGGCACCAGCCGTTCCAGCCGCTCCGCATTGACCACGCCGACGTGAAGTGTGAGGCTCTTGCTGCCGGTTGACGGATAATCTGCAACAAACTTATATACCTCAAGATCCTTTCCGAACAGCTCAAATTCCTCCATGGTGTATTCCGCGAGCTTGTCGTTGACTTCTTCCAGCCTTCGTCTCACGGAGGCATCAAGTTCTTCCGGAGGGGTGTTGTTAATCTCATTCTGCAAGCGGTATTTTTCCTTTACATAGGAGGATAGCTCGTCCAGTTCGGTCTCTGCCAGATTCTGCGCGCCGTAATATGCGTTCGGCAGCTCCTTCAGCTTGGAGGACATCATATACATCGAGGTGATCACAGTGCCCACCATTACCACAATGAAAGAAATCAGGACAAATCCGATGACCGTCTCCACAAGGGTAAAGCCCTTGAACCTGCGCCCTTTCACGCTGATCCCCCTCCTTTATCACAGTTTTGGCCCCTCAAACGCCCACATGACCTCGGCTATGTCGGTGCCAATCTGTTCAAATACTTTTTTAAATTCAGCCAGACTCTTGATGTCAATGACTTCCTCTTTGAAAACTCCCGTCAGCACATCCTTATCTGCTTGTGTCATACCGTTATCGAGGCTGATCAGATATGTTTTGGACAGGGTGAAGTCGCTTGCCCATTTTTCCCCCATATCCCTCGCATAGTCTTGCGCACGCGTCCGGTTACCCGGTTTGAGGATGCCGCTGTAAGTGAACTTATCACTCTTCTTTTTCTTTTCCTTGCAAATTCCGCCCCCAAAATAAAAGCCTCTTGTTTGTGTATCATATGTATACATATTCATTCCGCCGTCTGTCATCATGACCAGAACGACCGAGCCAATGTCCGCACCCGTTCCTTTCAAATTCTTCAGTTCGTAGTAAGCATAGCGCATTCCATCGCCCAAGTTGGTGCTTCCCCCCTCCTTTAGCCTATTGATCTTGCCGATCAAGACGTTCATGTTGTCCTCGGCTTTATAGGTATATTTCCCCAATGAGTTTTTGTGTCCGGCATAGTGGCCAAAGGGAACGACGATGATGTTGACCATTTTCTCTTTCGATAACTCCCGAATCAGCTCTACCGTTCTTTCCTTCAATACATCGATTCGCTTCCTGCCGCTTATTGTATTTTTCATACTGCTGGAGGTATCCAGTATCATTACCACCGTGGTCTTCGTCGGCGTCTTGACCGTCTGGCTGCTCGCCCAAGTCGGCATGAAGTCCGAACGGAACGCCAGTGCCACACTCGGATTGGAGTCGCTCCCCTTGTAAACGACTTGAATGGCGTTCAGACAGTTGAGCATAGTGTCGATCTCAACGTCTTTGCCCGTGCCCACCGGGACACCGGATGCGTAGGTGACCTCCGAACTGAAGTCGTATTTAATCGTTTGCGCCGCGGTATTGGTCGGGTCTGTCGGCTTGAATACCAACGAGTAGGCATGGTTAATACCGTTCACATCTGTAAACGCGTGACCGAGGATCTTCTGATAAAAATATCCGTCACTGTTGCTGAGCAGATTGCAGTCCTTCGGCACACTGCTCGGAGCTGTCTTCCCGGCGTATTCGATATAGACCAAAGCCTGCGCGGAGTCGATCTCCGAGCCGGTTCGGCTACAGCTTTTCGGAATATGCACATCGTCCATCAGCCCGAGATAGTTCCAGTTCGCGGTCAGCTTGCTGGTGTCGTTAAAGGACTCCTTCGGGATCGTAAATGACACCGTGGATTCCCGAAGGGCTTCGTTCAGCTTGGCGGCGAAGGCGGAGTCCTCCCGGACGATCGTCGTCTGGATCTCCGTGCCCACCACGCCGACGGATGCAAGGTTGATGAGGGATACCGCCAGAACCACCAAAAATGACATCAGCAGCATCGCAATCACAACTTCAGCCACCGTGAAGCCCCGGCGTCTCCCCCTTGCTGCGGTTTCACAATGTTTCACTGCCTGTTCACCTCCCTTATCTCCCGATGGGTTTCAGATCTATGTTGTAGAGTTGGACAACCGGGTTCTCAACCAAAACCATGACCGAGCCGGTATAGCTGAAATCCTCGCCATCGCGGGACGCCCGGGGATCCGGGATAGTCGTCACGATCCTTGCCACCGCCCATCTCTTGCTTTCACCGTAATAATCGTGGGACTCCTTGGTCAGCGTGATCTTGCTCTTGCCGAGATACGTTGTTCCGTCGATCCCGTAGTGTATCATCGTATCCTCCTGCGGATACGCTGTCTCGCTTTGCAAAAGTGCGTTATTGTCGGAAAGCAGCACGGCAACGGCTGCCTCCGAAACCTGCTGCGTAAGATAGTAGCACTGCATCTGCAGGCCGTACGTGTTGAGCTGAAAGATAGACTGGCTGACATTTGAAAAAATCAGCGCGGAAAACAGCGACACAAAAAGGAACACGACGACAACCAGCAAATAGGCGGCGCCTTTTCTCTTGCGTAACTTCATTTGCCGGCCTCCTTTGCAGCGTAAATAGTGCGGGTTGTAAGAACCCGGCGGAAGCGGGAACGCTCCCGCCGGGCGTTAGGTGGAAATCTGGAATAGTCTGGGTGCTGCCGCGAAATCGCGGCAGCGCGCCGTAAATCCGGGTTAGGGATTCGTGCCGCCGCCTCCCACCGGAATGCGATTATGTCGTCGGATAAGTAAAGTTATGTGTATTGCCGTCGTCATCCGTATAGCTGGCAGTAAACACGCCAGCAGTAGAGAGGGCGTAGGTCGCACCCTTGGGCGTGTCGTCCAATTTCGCCCAGCCACCGTTGATATAAGGGTCAAGATCCGTGCCGGCAGTCGGCTTGTTGCCGTTGTTACCCGCCTGGTACATGGCATAGGCAGAGACAACAACCTGGCAGTTGCTGTCAAAGGTCTTGATCTTGGCGTCCTTTGTAACCTTATTGAACTGAGGGATGACCATCAGCGCAAGGATACCGATGATGGCGACCACGATCACCAGTTCGATAAGTGTAAAGCCCTTGCGCTTTCTTACCTTCGTAAGAGCATTCATTCGAAAACACTTCCTTTCATATCTTCCTGTACTCGTTGGAAACTTTGTCTAAGGGGCATCTATGTCATAAGGGGCTTCCACCATACCCCATACAACCGGTTGAAGTAGGGATCTCTCATTACAGAGACGAGGACATCGCGGAGATCGCCCCGAACATGGGCGCGTACAGTGCGATGACGATACCGCCAATCAGAAGACCGACAAGCAGGATCATAATCGGCTCGATCATGGTGGTCAGCTGGGAAATCGCCGCTTCCATCTCCTCATCGTAGTAGTCCGCCGTTTTGGACAGCATCTCCTCCAGATTACCGGACGCCTCGCCAATGGAGACCATGGAGACGAGGAGTTTGGGGAAGATGGGGTATTCCGCAAGCTGCGCGGAAATCCCCTTTCCCTTCCGGACGCCTATGATGATTTTGTCGATATATTCGTTCGCCAATGTGTTTTTGATGTTGCGGTTGGTGTATTCCAACGCCCGCACAATCGTCACGCCGCAAGTGAGCAGTGTGTGGAGGGTGCGCGCCAGCTGCGCGCACATGAGCTTCTGCATCGGTGTGCAGATCGGGCGCATGGTCAGCTTTTTTTCATCGACCCAGCGCGTCACCTTGGGGGTGTGAAAGAATCGGATGAGCGCGATCACGATGAGCGGCACGGTCAGCAACAGCACGTACCAGCGGTGAACAATGAAATCACTGATGGAGAGGAGGATTTTTGTCAAAACCGGCAGGTCGGTGTTCAGCTGCTCAAAAATATCCACAAACCGCGGCACCACGACGATCAGCATGAACACGCAGGCGATTAAGGCAATCGAAATCAGCACGATGGGGTATGTGAGCGCGCCGCGCACCTTCTTTTTCAAGCGGCTGTCGCTCTCATACTGGTTCGCCATCCGTTCCATGATCTGCGTCAGGTCGCCGGTGACTTCGCCGACCTCCACCATCTTAATCAGCATTTCCGGAAATACGTCACCCTGTCTTTCCATCGCCGTGGACATCAAGGCACCTGCCTGCACCTCATCGGAAAGCTCGCCCATGACCTTCTTTAGCAGCTTGTCATCCACCTGCGACGCGATAATGTCAAAGCACTTGACCAGCGGCACGCCGGAGCGGAGCAGTGTGGACATCTGGCGGCAGAAGAGGATCACGGCACGCAGCTTCAGCTTTTTTGACCCCAGCGGGGTGTTAGCAAAGTTTTTGGCCTCCTCCTCGATTCGAACCGGACGGTAGTTTCTTGCCTGGAAAGCGAGCATGAGATCTGCCTTAGTCTCTGCGCTGAATTTCTCCTCGACGACCCTGCCGTCCTCCGTCATAACGCGGCACAGGAATTCTGCCATCTATCGTTCACCTCGATTTCATACCTCATGCACCGATGAGCCGACGCATCTCGTTGATGTCCACGCAGTATTTCAACAGGGTCTGCTCGTCGATTTTACCCTTACGGAACAGCGTGAGAAGAGACTGATCCATTGTGATCATGCCTTCACCGCTGCCGAGTTGTATCGCGTTTGTGATTTGCGCTGTTTTCCCCTCTCGAATCAGATTCGAAATCGCGTGGTTGGCTATCATAATCTCCAGCGCGAGCTGCCTGCCGCCGTTCTGCCGACCCGGACAAAGCTGCTGCGAAATGACAGCCTCCAGCGCAGTCCCAAGCTGGGTGCGAATCTGCGACTGCTGCTCCGGTGGGAACGCGTCGATGACACGGTCAATCGTGTTCGCTGCGCCGATCGTGTGCAGTGTCGCCAAAACGAGGTGACCGGTTTCCGCCGCCGTGACCGCTGCGGAGATCGTCTCCAGGTCGCGCATCTCGCCGACCACGATGATGTCCGGGTCTTCGCGGAGGGCACTACGCAGTGCGGCTGCAAAGCTCTTCGTGTCAGATCCGATCTGACGCTGGTTCACGATACCAACGCCATGGGAAAAAACAAACTCGATTGGATCCTCGATAGTAATAATGTGTTCGTTGCGGGTGCGGGACATATACTCGATCATCGCCGCCAGCGTGGTTGTCTTTCCGCTGCCAGTTGGACCGGTGACCAAAATCAGCCCGCGCCGCTTCAAGCTCAGAGCGCGAAACACATCCGGTAGGTTTAACTCCTCCATGGTGGGCGTTTTTTGGGGAATGAGACGCATTACGATCCCGCAGTTGTTTCTCTGGTTGAATACATTGACGCGGAAGTGGGAGTGGCGGTTTCCCCTGTGATAGCTGTACGCCGCATCACATTCTCCGCTTTCCCGGTAGCTTTTGAAAAGTCTCTCACCAAGAATTCTGCTGGCAAAATGCAGCGTTTCCTCCGGCGTCAGCAGGTGCTCACCCACGTGCAGCAGCCGCCCGCTTACACGCACAATAGGCGGAGCACCAACTGTCAGATGTATATCTGACGCTTTATTGTCGATTGCGGTCATCAGTATCTGTTCTAATTCAAGCACAGAATCATGCCTTTCGTGTTGATTTTTGCGCGTTTTAACCTTAACTCGCTCTTTCCATACTCTACGTTTTTTACAGTAGGTCGCCAGTTATAGTCTGGTCAAAGGTGTCAAAGACACCGCGATCTTCGGATTACGGTCTCTTTTCTCTTTTTTCCCGTCTGTCTCTGCGGTGTGAAATCGTCATCCACAGCCATGGTTCAGCAGAAGCACTTTGTGCCTCATTCTTCGATTAATATATCCCGGATTAATATATCTCGTTTTTGCGTTGTGGCGAACTCTCTCTCTCTCTCTCTCTCTCTCTCTCTCTCTCTTGGAGCGTCCTGCAAAAGGGCGGTCCTTTTCAGCTCCTGGGCATCTACAATCTCGATGACCCCTTTTCCCCGGCGTATCAGCCCGTCCTCGCACAGTCCCTTGAGGGTTTTTGTCACGCGTTCACGGCTGGTTCCGATGTGCTTGGCGATGTAGTCGTGAGTGAAATAGAGCATTGTCTGCTTCTGCCGAAGATACTCATTGAAAAGGAACGAAGCAAGTCGCTGCTCCAATCCGCAAAACAGCAGCTTCTGCATGGAACTCACAGTGGAAGAAAACCTTTCCGCCATCAACTCGTAGGCAAAACAGCGAAAGTAGATGTTGCCGGTCATCAGTCTCTCCAGCAGGGGCATATTGATGGCAAGAGTACTGCAAGGACCGTCCGCTTGCAGAAAAACGCGAAATGTGATCTGCTTGAAAAGGCTCACTGCTGAAAAGACGCAGATGTTTCCACTGTCCAGCGAAAAAAGCGTGACTTCCCTGCCGTCCTGCGACAGCGCAAGCGCGTGAACCCGCCCCTCCAGAATCATCATCACGCCAATATCCTCGTCTGCGCGAGGGTGCAGTATGTAGGACTTGCCGTCAAAATTTCGTATATAGACATTTTGAAGCAGCAGCTCCTTTTCCCGTGCGGTAAGATGTTTCCAGAAGGGAAACTTTGACAGGTGGTTGGCGATTTCCCGCGTATTCATAACCTTACACCTCCCTTATTTCGTAACGATAGCAAAATTTTGCATACTTGTATAGTGCCAAAGTCACATTTTGGCAGTGTAAATGTCGCTTACATATCTCTGCATACCAGATATGATAGCAAAAGTTTAGACTTTAGTTGTGCACAGCCTTAAAGAATGCAAGAGAAGGTCAGTCAACTTGCATATTCCAAAAATCGCGATATTTCTACACATGGATATTCTGGCACACTTCGCAGGGATCTTCAATCCGCCCCATTATTTGACGCTTACAAATAATGGGGCGGATTGAAGTTGCCGCTTGTACAAGGATGGTAATTATGATAAAAGCCATACGCAACCCTCCGAATGTAAATGCGTGTCAGTTTTTATATTAGACTTCCAAATCTTTAATCAAAATACGATACAGTGCGACGGCGGGCGCATAGGAGCAAACACCTGCGATAATCACGGATCCTCCGGCACTGTTCCATTTCCATATTGCCAGGGCAACAATGATCGCGTAGGAAGCAAGCCCTGAAACAGAAAGCAGAAGCAGTTTCCCGCTTAACTGCGACAGCTTCAGTTTCCTGCGGAAAAGTCCTGCACAAACGAGCGCAAAAGACCCCGCCAATAAAAGGATCGTTACAATCTTCGCCAGAATAATCTTCAATTAAGTTAACCCTTACATCATTACTCTTTACTTGGTGCAAAGAGAGCGCCACACAAAGCAGATAAGACGTAGCCTATTGAAATAAACCATTGCATCAAGTCGTAGCTCTTGAGAAGCAGAAACAGAAGTGCTGTGAGTAACAACACGACAGTGACAGAACTCATACCAATAAATAGGAGATTTCCTATTTTCCAACGAAATGGTTTACCGCTTCGCTTATTTGCCAATGCCTTACCTAAAAAGAAAAGTGAAGACAACACAAATAGAAGCATGATTCCTGCATACCAATCGATCTTCATTTTAATTCACCCATTTAAATACTTAACGCCCCGCATAGGCAGCTGTCGCGGCAATAAACGCCCATGTCGCAGCACCAACAGGATTTGAGACAGCCAGCGCAGCCGCCATCGTTCCACCAAAGTAGGCTGCGGTTTGACAGAAATCCCTTGCCGACAGATTTTTTGCATAGCCGCCACAGAACGTTTCTCTGCCACCATATCTGCTACGATTCCCGCCATCAATCTCCGTTGCATCCTCCTGCGTCAGTTCGCAGAAGCCACTCATGTTTTTCAGTTCCATAATTCTTCTCCTTTGTTTTTGCTTATGTCCATGCGGTCACCGTTGCGTATCGGCTTCCACGAGATATATGAATTTGCCGCTGTTACCCCTATACATACCATGAGAACAGGCACCGCCGACTCATATTTCGCCCTTGTGAAACGCTCTGATAATTACAAATGCGGCAATGATAAGAACAACAATAGGAATTATCTGCTTGGGGGGGCATCGCTCTTTTGCAAGAAAACTGCTAAAAATGGGCGGCTATAAAAATGCCAATTGCTAACAATAGTATGCCGGCGTAAATGGCAACAAATCCCTTTTTGCCCATCCCGCACTTCATTTTCACTATTTCAGCTGTAAGCAATACTCCCAAGAAAACGATCCATTCAGAACAATCTGTGTTTTTCATCGCCTTTATGTCTATCGCAGTGAAAAAGGCGCACAAAGAGGCTCCCACGGGAATGCACACTTTTTCAAGATTTTCAATCAGGGCACCCTTACGTTCCATTTTATCCGTTGCCTCCTTAAATTTTTAAATCCTTGAATTCCTGGAACCAGCAGAACCCCTCCGCTGGTTCCAGATCGCGTCTTAGTGAAGCATCACATGAGGCTCCAAAGTGTACGGCCGATTCCGATTGCTGCTCTCGCCGGTCCACCAAAACAGCTGGCAACAATTGAGCAGGTCGCTGCAGCAGCAACATGGTTATTCCTATAGGGCTGAGGATCGCCAGATATGAATCTGTACCCTCCATCAACTTCCATTGCATCTTCCTGCGTCAGCTCGCAGAAGCCATTCATGTCTTTCAGTTCCATAATTTATCTCCTTTGTTTTTGTTTATATCCATGCGGTCACCGTCGTGCACCGGCTTTCGAATGATATATGTACCCAAGACCCTTGGCTTAAAAACAGGATTCCCTATCATTGATGCGGTGGTTTCCATTATGCGCTACCGGGCAAAGGAAAAGGGTATCACCATCGACGTCCGCATTCCCTGTGATGTGCAGCAGCTTATTCCTGCCGGTGTTCCCGACCATGACATATCCACCATTTTGGCTGAATTAACCGAGAATGCCTTGCTTTCTGTTGCAGGCAACGAGGGCAAACGGCGCGTCTTTATCGAAATGGGCGTGCATGAACATTCCTTGTTTGTCAGTGTCAGCGATAATGGACCACCTCTTTTGCCGGAGATCCTTAAAACTCTCGGCTCACGGCGCAATACCTCCCGCAAGGATTCCGGAGGTAGCAGCATTGGGCTGATGATCGTGTGCAATCTTTGCAAAAAGCGCCATGCGAGCTTCTACATTTGTGTTCTCCACGGCGACATTGACTATTCAAAAGCAATTACTGTCTTATTTGACCGGCAAGGCTCTTTTTCGGTTGATGCAAGCAAGAACAAAAATGCTACCTATGCTGATGGATTTAATGTGATTTAGTTGTCAGCAACAGGCATCTTCAAACACACTTGTATGGTAAGGCTCATGCTAATGTTTACCAGGAAAGCTATCGGTACATTTCGTGCGGTAACAAAAGTGTTCAATTTTGCATATAAAGAGCTTCGATAAATCTCATGATCTTCCCTGCACGGTGTTGGTTTAATTTACCAAATATTGGATGGTGTTATGTGTCGGGCTTTTTTAGGCTGTAAACCGCTGTTGCCATGTACAGCTTAAGCCCTTGCGGTGGGGCAAACGACCTGCGCCTATGCGGAACGCGGCGGCTATGACCGCCTGCGCCAGTCATTACGCAGTTCTTCATACGCAGGAGGTCACTGGTTCGAGTCCAGTAGTCTCCACCAAAAAGTTCCTGATTTCTTGCGAAATCGGGAACTTTTTCTGTTTATATCCTCAAATAGTGACGCTGCATTTTGGCGTTTTTCGCTTGACCCAAACCGTGACCCAAAAGCCGAGAGGTCAGGAAAGCGCCGGAGAGGGGCGGATGGCATCATCCGTCCCTCTCCGGCTTTTTTGCAGGCTACATGGTCTGGCTGATGACGCTGCCGATGGTGTCGGCGGCGTCACGCTTCATCCCCTCCGTGGCGTGGGTGTAGGTGCTGAGAGTGAAGCCCGCGTCGTAGTGGCCCAGCGCACCGGACAGCGTCTTGACATCCACGCCGTACTTGAGGGACAGCGTGGCAAAGGTGTGTCTGAGGTCGTGAAACCTGATGTGTTCCGCGCCGATGGCCTTCAGGATCTTCTCATGGGTGTGCCGGAAGGAGTCCGGGTCGAACATGGTGCCGGTCTTGGGCGACACGAACAGGTAGGGACTGTGTGGGTGCTTTGCGTGTTCCTCCACCAGCAGCTCCACCGCCCGCTGCGGGATGGCCAGTCTGCGGACGGAGTTAGGCGTCTTGGGCTGGCTGACCACCAGTTCACCGTTGATACGGTTCACCTGCTTGCTGACAGAGATGGTCATATTCTCCACGTCCAAGTCCGTCCACAGCAGGGCGAGGAGCTCGCCCCGGCGCAGACCGGTGGTCAGTTCCAGATAGAAGGCCGCCAACAGTCCACGCCGTTCTGCTTCAGCCAGATACGGGCCGATCTTGTCCTCCGGCAGTATCTTCATCTCACGCTTTTCCAGCTTCGGCAGGCGGCAGCCCTTGGCGGGATTGGCGAGGAGCAGCCGCTCCGCCACCGCCTGCTCCAGACAGTTGTTCAGCAGCGTGTGGATGCCCCGTACCACGCGGGTGCTGAGGCCCTTATCCTTCAGCTTGATGTGGGTATACCGTTGGATGCGGCCGGATTTTTGCAGGTCGTTGTAGAACTTCTGGATCTGGATGGTGGTCAGCTTTTCCAGCGGCGTGTTGCCCAGCTCGGGAATGATGTGGTTGTCGATGTAGTTGAGGTAGTAGTCCTTGGTTTTCTCCCGCAGGCGCGGCTCGGCGTAGACCTC
>ERZ1026772.540-NODE-540-length-26953-cov-8.033088_pt1 | contig 26953 bp, 14 predicted proteins | sample MGYA00380124_ERZ1026772 | MGnify/ENA primary metagenome ERZ1026772 (study PRJEB33269, sample SAMEA4719760) | human gut metagenome | biome: human-associated habitat; feature: organic feature; material: feces | place: Cameroon | collected 2013-10 ...
GCGCGGCGACTTGTGCGTCGATGAAACCTGGCACTTCCGGACAGCTCAAGTGCAATGCCGATTGCACGATCGATCTGACTGGTTGCGCGCAGGCTCAACCTTATGAGCCGGTCTGCGGCAATGGCGTGATCGATTCTGGGGAACAGTGCGACACGAATAATTTCGGCGGCTATACATGCCGCATCAAGTGCGCGGAAGCAGGCATGAACTATTCTGGGGCGTTCACATGCACGGATCAATGCAAGGTCGATGAGCGCGCATGCAAGTGCATCCCGCCCGAAACTGCGATATGTGGCAATGGCAAAGTCGAGACCGGGGAAGAATGCGACGACGGCAATGTGAAGGACGGCGACGGCTGCTCAAAGGCGTGCAAGCTCGAAGTGTGCGGCAATGGCGTGCTCGATTTCGGCGAAGAATGCGATGACGGCAACACGGCAGACGGCGACTGCTGCAGTTCGACGTGCAAGCTCGAACACAGCGCGGCTTGTGCCAGCACATGCGGCAATGGCCGCATTGAGCTCGGGGAAACCTGCGATAAAAATAACCTGGGGTATTACACAGGCATGGGCGCAGAAACGGTCTGCAAACTTTTTGGCTATCAGATGTCTTCATCTGCAAAGGTGTCCTGCTCGGACACTTGCCAGATTGTGCTTGACTGTCCGGAGCGCAAATGTGGCAATGGTTCTCTGGATGATGGGGAATTCTGCGATGGCAATGTGATCCGCAATGGCTATACCTGCCAGTCGATTTTCGGGCCAGGTTCGACGGGCACGCTCAAATGCGATAACACATGTTTGCATACCGACAAATCGGGCTGTACACCGCCCTCTAACTGTGGCAATGGCAAGGTCAACGGCAACGAGAGATGTGATCCTAACCTCGAGGATGAAAGCAAGTTTCTCTGCTCGTCCTATTATCCTGGCAGCACCGGCAACCGTGTGTGCAACAGCGTCTGCCGATGGGAAGATGACTCATGCACTATTCCGCCGACATGCGGCAACGGCAAATGGGATGAGGGCGAAGACTGCGATCCGAGCGTGTTCGTGTCCTATGCGCAATCGTGCGCGGGGGCGATGGGGCCAGGATCGACCGGGACGGTGCTCTGCACTGAGCGATGCAAATTTTCCTATTCGTTGTGCACGCAGTCGTCCGCTTGCGGCAACAACAAGACCGAGAATGGCGCGAAGGGCACAGCACGTTATAACGAAGTCTGCGATGGCACGGACTTGAACGGCAAGACGTGTGCGAAACTGCTCGGCAGCGAATATACAGGCACGCTCGGCTGTCTTTCCAATTGCACTGGTTATGATTATACCAACTGCAAGCTCAAATAATGCCGCTTATATCGCTCTCGTATCGCGCCCGTCGGGCGCGATACGGTTTGCCAAGCCGGGCTATGGCATTCGCCATACGCCCGGCTTCTTTTTTATGTGATGTCGCAATGTTATAATATTTGGGTCACCCAGGGAGAATTTGAGCAAAAGGCCCATTGTTTAGAGTTTCCTAAACGGATACTGCAACGAGAGCGATACCGAATAACGCGCAACGGGGATCCCCTCGCGTTCGTAATAATAGCGATACGTCGGCGATTTCGTCATGCCCTCCGAAAACGCATAAGAACCGCTCAACATGAGGCCGAGATTGGCTGGCAATGCGACAGTCACTTGCGGCTGGACGATGGCATAGAAAGGCGTCTGCCAATAGTTGCGCTGTTGTATCGATTCCGATTTCGGCGATCCACCGACGAGGAAGAAGGCCAAATCGGCGACAAACGAATCCGTCGCATACGTCGAGCCCAACTTCGCACGATGCATGGCATCGTCGGGCACGAGATGTTCGTCGATCTTCGATGACGACGCATCTGTTTTGAGATTGAGATCGTAATCGCGATAACTGTATAAAAAGTTATAATTCGAATATATCGTCCATTGCGGATTGATTTCATAGTCAAACGACAGCTCAAACCCGCCAATCGTCGCCTTTGAACCTTCTTGTTTTGGCGTATAACCGCCGTGATTGCCCGATTTCGTCGTCACATTGTCGGCATATTGCATGATGATGAGGTTATCCATAAACGTCACAAACCCACCGAGTCGAATCCTCATCGAATAGAGCGGCGAGAACAAGAACGAGAGTTCGACGTTATGCGATGTTTCGGGGTTCAATCGAGCATTGCCGACGTATTCATCGGAATAGATATACAATTGATAGAGCGATGGTTCCTTAAAGGCATATCCATACGACAGACGCATATTCATCCAATCGGTCCATTTGGCCAAAAACGAGAATCGCCACGATGGCGCATAATCGGGGCTATACTCGTCGTCGAGATAGACGCGATAAGCATCGAAACGCGCTCCAGCCGTGAGGATGATTCGATTGTCCCAAAACCGCTGTTCGTCTTGGAGAAATATCGAAGGCGTGACATGAGCGAGTTTCTGTGCATTGAGTGCACCCGAGACGACGAATTTGTCGCCAGTCGTCAAAAGTGGATTGCCCTTGATAAAGTCGTCGGCAGTAATGTGTTGATATTCAAAGACGAGACCAGCTGTTAGGGCATTGTTTTCGTAGATTTGCCAGTCGAATTGTGCCAATGCATATAATTTATGTTGATAAGTCTCGTCGTTCGACGTGACCGATTTCGTATTGTCGATGAGCTTATCTTGATATTGGCTAAATCGATACGACAAGACTGCCAAAAACGACAGCGAATCGACGAGCTGCGTATCGTATACAAAGTCATTATAAAACTCGCGGCGATTGAAATGCGTCTTTCGACTCAATTTCAACGTCTTATCTCTTTCTGCCGCAATATTGGTGTCGTTATAGTCGTGCTCGGGGACTTTATATGAAACGCCTGGAACGATTTCAGATCCGTCGTTTTGGGCATAAATATCCGAAAACCCGAGCGTCCATTTGAGATCGGCAATGTGAAGTTTGAAATTGACGTTGTACCAAAACTTTTGCGATGAAGCGTCGATATTCTGATATCGGAATTTATTAAATTTCGATGAATCTTTACCCGTGGCATTGACGGCCTCGTCCATTGCATAGTTTGTATAGACGTAATCGCCGACGAGGCCAGGGCCATTGGTCGTATTTGCCGAGGCATGAGCGAGTATGCCCCAAAAATTATCGTCGGCCTCGTAGGCGGCAATCGCCGATGCTTTGAACGAGAGATTGTTTTGCATGACGACGCGATATTCGCCATAGCGATTGATATCGGCAGGATCTTTCGTAAAGATGTTGATGACACCTTGGAACGCCCCCGATCCGTAGAGAGCCGACCCAGGGCCCAAGACGACTTCGATGCGCTTGATGAGCTCGACTGGATACGTTTCGTCGAGCCAAACGCCCGAATCGCGGACATCGTTCATTGGCACGCCGTTTTGTAACCATAAAATGCGCGAGTTATTGTCTTCGGTCCCGACGAGCCCGCGAATCATCACCGATTGAAACTGGGATTGCGTCGTGAGAGTTTGGACACCGGCAACGTGGCGCAAGACTTCGGCGATCGAACGCCAACCATGAATTGCGATATCGCGATCGGTAATGACGTGAATCGTCGACGGCGCCTCGCTGATGAGCTGGCGCTTCTTAGCCGCCGAGAATACGATATCGGAGGCGTTGAGATCCCAGCCTTGACGCAATTGGTCGCTCGCGTGTTTCAAGTCGGACGAATAATGCGTCAGTGGAAAATCGGGATCGAGCCCAGGCGGCCGCAAATCGGGACCAATCTGCGCCTGTGCCATCGATGAACAAAACAAAGCCGCAGTGCAAAGCCCAAATACGACGCGTGCTCGCCGGCAAAGCCACAGCACAGCCCCAAAAGACAAGCGATCGACGGTGCGAATTATCTTTGAAATGCGTCTATGATTCATGAGCATACCTCAATCTTAAAACGAGAATCCATGCGCAACGGCGATTAATTAAAACTATCAGGCAAACACATGCTATTGAGTTCTCCCCTAACGGCATCTGATGTGTCGTCGATCCAACGCGTTTTTGGGCTTTCATTAGGACCACCGACCCTATAGAAATGGTTGAGGTAGAGAATGCAATTGAGTTTTTCAGGCGAGAGTCCATCGTACGTTTCATAATCATTAACGCCAGCACATACGGAATCAACATCTACGATTCCATTATCGCTAAATGATCCCTTCGAACCGCTATAATAACTAAATATCGCAGGTCGCAAACTCTGTTCACAATCATTCACATCGTTCAGACTCTGCCCGAAATACGCGCGATATCCATCGCCACCACTCATCAAAAACGAGTGCGTCAAAACGTTAAACGACCCATTATTATAATACCCTTTCACCAGATTCTTCGTTTCATCGGATTCATTGATTTTTTCGATCTTCGAAAACGTATAGTTATTATCTTGGCATGCAGTCAGTCCCCCCCCGATATTGCAAAGCCATGGTACCGAATCAAATTTTGCCTCTATCGTAGTCTCATTCACTTTATAATTTGCAAAAAAGCTCTGATCTGCATCGCGAAGATAGAGTAAATCGGTGAAGACGCCATATTGATCTGTTTTCCATATTTCTGTAATTTCGACATTGGCTTGGGGTGTAGTATCGTTCTTATCGGCATCATTGACACCATTATATTTATAGGCGATGACCATGCGAGTGACCGATGGGAATCCGCCGAAATCGGAGTTTGCCTCGCTGAGTCCTTTGGCAAGTGCTTTTTCAATGATCGGCACGAGTGCGGTCATGGGCGCAGAGACGTACTGCAATTTGTTCTCGAAGGGCACGGTTTGTGCGAGGTTTTGTGCATTGAGTGTTCTAAAGTCACCCTCTCGCATCGTTCCCGAATTGATGATCCCCAAATCGGGCGCGACATCTTTCTCGGCGGCAACGATATAATTAAAATAGCCAGTTGCAATGATATTCGTGTTATACGTCGTGTGCGATCGATCTTCGTTCATCGTCGATGCAACATAATGATCGAAAACAAAAATATTCGGATATACAAATTCATTCGTTGCCTCTTTGCACGAAACAGACGACGTGGCGCTATTCATACATGCCCAGAATGACGATGCAAGCGCTAACCTATTGTCATCTTCCTGACTCGTTTTTGCAACAATATAGGGCGAAAAAACACTTTGACAATCCGAATACGACTTGTAAACTTTCGACGGATGATACGTGTTACCACCTTGTTCTATAACATCTGTTGATTGGATGGTATTGACCGATGTATATACTTGGGGTATTTTAGCTATTCCCTTAAAATAATCTTCACATGGCGTATCATATTCTTTAATTTGATTGTCATCAGTATGCTTAGAATTGTGTTCAGAATGATATATTTTTAGAGATGCGTCGACACTTTGAATGAGATCAAGGCATGCCTCATAATCGGGATTCGACAAATCGATAACATTTGAATTATTCGATGGCGAATGGTTACCGACTTGCACGATCACATCGCTGAGAGGCGCCATGACAGGGACGATTGCAAGTGTATCGACTTGCGATCGGTAGGCCGCAGCAACACCACTTCCGTTATGCACATCGGCATTTTTCACCGTCTTGGCCGTAAGTCTCAGCGTATGACTACCCTGCCCTTGAATTTGAATGTAATAAATCGGATGATCGACACCGCTTTCTACTTTGTCGGGAAAATGTAATTGTGAACAATACCCACTGGCGAGAAGCTGATTTGTACATGGCTTCATTATCCCTTTACCTTTGCCTGCCGTGAGGTCATGGTCTGCTATCAAATCCTTGGATGTGGTATTTTGGGTTCCTTCATTTCCTACCATTTCCCACTTGAGACCATGCTCGGGGATATGATTAGCTTGATCGGAATAATAGGCAACGACCGACGGATCGGCTGTCGCCTCTCCGATGATGCCGATAATGCCTTCGAAAATTTCGAGACGTATCGCATCGATGATCGCGGCATATTTCTTTTTGTTCTCCTGCTTCGACAAATCGATCTTAGCCACAGAACGCGTGCCAAACTCCGCTTCGAGGCGTTCGATCGGAACGACGATCTTGCTATTGCATTTGTATTCATAGTCGTTGGATTCGGTCTTACCCGAACTGACGGAGTCGCCAATGACCGGTTTCGTCAAAGAAAAGATGGCGTTCATGAGATTGATAAACGAATCGCTACCCGTCAAGATGTGCCCGAGAATAAAAAAGGCGCGGGCGTTTTCGTTATAAGCCTCTTCGAGTTCGTTGATGACAGAACACATTTCGGAATCGATGCTGAGCGATCCCAAAGCGCCCGCTTTTGTCGTCGAAATAATCGACGAATCGAGTGCACCGATAAACGCCACGCGCAACGCCTCAGCATTTGAATCGTCGGATGACACGGCGACGTTATAATGCGTTAGCCACTTTTTGCCCTCCGATTTATCGTCTAAATTCGATGCGACGTATTCATATCGGTAACGTTCATCATCGTTACCCGATGTCGCCATTTCGATGAGTGGCGACAAATACGCCATGCGCTTATCGAAATTGTGATTGCCAAATGTATCGACGTTTAATCCCATGAGGCTGAGGATTTGCGGGGTCGGCAAATCGTTAAACGTCGCCGAGGCAGCTTGTGATACGCCAAACGAATCGCCATTGCCCACGTAAACCTGCGTTTTACTCCCCGAATCAGATTTGAGCGAATCCCATGTTTTTCGCATCGGTATGGCGCCTCCCGACACATAATCGCAGCGATACGCCGCAATCGGTTCACTCGGCTTCAATTTGTTATTGATCACCTTTGCAAGCACTTCGGCATCTTTACCAGTTTCATCCGAAACCTCATGACACACGATATTTAAATGTTCTAGGAACGGATAAGGCTTAAACGATATCGCTGATCCAGCATTATTGACAGTTACGCCAAGATCCGAAACAGCAGTACCGAGTTCATCAATGACGACGCATTTACCACCATCACAAGGCTCGCCCTTATAATATAATGTACCTTCCGTCGTTGCACTAAAGCTCGACAAATCGTAAACATTCGATTGATTTGCATAAATATATAACGATTCTCGCTCGGGTAGAATGTGCCCGCCCCATTCCGACAAAACCATGATGTCGAATTGGTAAACCTCGCCATTTGCGGCGTTATCGTATTCTATGACGATGTTTTCGGGTGCATAGCACGAGGCGATCGGCGAGCAACAGGCGACCAATCCCAAAAACAATACCTTGCGCAATGAGCTCTTTTTCATGATCCATTCCTATATCGGCAAACGACGAGAATACGCATTGCATCGAAGAGATGCCCCCAGTGCGATATTTTATCACCTTTGGCAGGCGATGGGAATGGTCTTTATGCGATTTACCGCATGTGCGCCGCCGAGCAAGCGCGCATGCGGTGATCGTTTCGACGAAACTAGCTCAATTGACGGCACACGACGTCAATTGGATTTCATCGTCATTGTTATCGGAATTGCATTCGACAGTCGTACGCCCGCCTTCGCCGTCGTCGTTTGTCTTCATGCGAATTCTCAAACCGATGGCGATATCGTCGGCGGGCAACGAACACGAGACAGCTAAGCAGCCGCCCGTCGGCACATTTTCGCTCGTATAGGCGGTGCAATACTTTTCGCCCAAAGAGCCATCTTCATTGACCTTGTAGAAAGATGCTGGCATTTTAGCACCGACGGTCTTTGTCCCGCGATTGCAGACGACGCCATTGAGGACGATTTCTTGCCCATATTGCGCACAGACATTTTCTTTATCGAGTTTGCCCGTAATATCGGGCGCGACATTTGCCCCCTGAGCGCCTTGCGCATTGGCGCGATAGTTGTTTAAGCCCTTGGTTAGGAAATTCTGCACCCATTGCGTCGCTTTTGGAATCGTCATATCGTCTTTGATATTCGTAATCGAATAGGGGAATTGATTCCAAATGTTACGCGCAGCGACCCAACGGTCGTATCGATCGCGCATGACGCGGATGCCGGCGAGTACTTCGGCTTCGGAGCCCGTTTTGCGAATGGCGCGACATACTTTCGGCGACGATTCATCGCCATCGATTTGGCGCATACACCCGTATTCGTCTTTTACAGAGCCATCGGCATTTTTCCGCCAATTACATTCGGCATCGGATTCACAAACGCAGAAATTGTTTTCACATCGATTCGACGTACAATCGTTATGATATTTGCACCGAATTCCGCGATGCGTTTTGTCGTATGGCGAACAGGTGCGTTGCATGGCATTGGCAGGCACGATGATTTCAGCCGAACCGTCGTTGTCGACGTCGGCTATCGTCGGCATTTCGTATGCCGTACGACTCGATTGTTTCGACGAAAAGAGCACTTCGCCCGTCTTTCCATCGTAGATGCGCGTATAGCATTCATCGGCATAGACGACTTCGATTTGTCCATCGCCATCGAAATCGAAAACAGCCGATCCCGTCGTAAACGAGGAATCGTCTTGGTTCTTCATTTCCCAGAGGTAATTCTGTTTGGCGCATTCTTTGGGCAATTGATTGTCGGCATTGGGTTGGCAACGCGGATCGATGACGCGGTAATAATCGCCAAATGCCACACCGATTTCGGGCAACGTATCACCATCGAAATCGCCAATCGTCGGAGCTCCACCGCCATAGAGATTGGGGATGTGCATCACGCGTTGAACGGACTTCGTCGTCTTTCCATCTTTATCGGTAGATTGTGCGAGGGCGAAAATCGAAAACGCAGCCGCACCGCGCCCTGCTTCAATTCCCGATGTCGAAACGAATTCGGCAATGCCATCGGTGTTGTTCCAATCGAATGCCTCGGGCGTAGCCCCGACCGTACCAATATCGGCAAAAGCGTGAAGCACGGCTTTATCGGATTGACTTCCTTTGCGCGTGTATTCGGGCGCCCAATATTGTGCCGTTATCGCACCTTTATCGTCGCGTTCGACCGTCCATTCGTAGACATTTGGTCCGTAGCCCACTTCGACCGACTTTCCGTGATAATCGACATAAACACTCGACTTTCCACCCTCCGAAATCCATTCAATTTTGCCGTCTTTATCGATATCGCCGACCGTGGGAAACTTCGATCGTCCATCGAGGGGGAGATATTGAAGGCCATTGAGTTTTTTTCCGGTTCGAGCATCGAGGACTTCACCCGCAGGCGTGAGTAGCTCGGCAATGCCGTCGTCGTTGACATCGTGAAGTGCAAGCCCTCCCCAATTAAATTGAGTCGTGCGCAGTTTTGTGCCATCAATTGTAGCATTTCCCGTAATATACCAATCGGTGACGTATTTCTTGAGTTCTGGATTCCATTTGAACTTGACGATACCGCCACCATCGCCTGTATTTGTCGAAGAATCTTTTTTGGGTTGATGTGGTGAACGCTGTGCAAATATCGAAACATAGCCCGTATCATCGACGACGCCAACGGCGAGCGCGACACCCGCTGTCACATAATGATTGTCGTCGTATATATTTTCAATCACTTTGCAAGATTCTGGATCGACGAGTCGAATGACACCAAATTGGTAGGCTTCATCGACCGGCTGCCAAATGCCACTGATAAACGATGTAAAGATGAGGGTGTTTGACGTCGATTTGGGATTATGTGGTGTTTTGGCGACGAGTACGGGCGTGACGACGCTTTTGGACTTCGGATACGGATCGCCAGCCTCGGGCCCCGTCCAATCGCACTGCAAGTCGGCTTCGAAGAGCCCCGGTTCGGTCTGATAAACACAAGCATCGTTCATATTGAGACGCGGCCCCATGCCATAGGGAATGCAGACGTTTTTCGTTTCACACGACTCCTCCGTGCAACAATACGTATCGGCTTGGCATTGACTATCGGATTGGCATTCGGCTTTTGCGATACACAATCCCGAAAAACAAATATCGCCTTGCAGAGGACAGATATGCGTTGCATCGCAAGTTTCACCGTTTGAATACATTTTGCAAATGCCACCATCGCAAATACCACCACGGCATATATACTGAGACGAATCGCACGCTTGCCCAAGATCTACGAGTTGTGCGCAAATGTTATCGCCATTGCACGTCAATCCCTCGTTGCACTCGTAATATAAACCACACGACTCGCCTTCTCCGACGTACTTCAAACACATCGACAAATCGGGGGCGCAAATTGCGCCATCGCGACAAATCACGCCATCGCCGCAGGTAGCGCCCAATTCGCCCCATACGCCGCACATACCTTCGATGCATTCTCCCGTCATACAGTGCGAAGCCGCATCGCATGATTCGCCCATCGCCGCCTTTTTTAAGCACTTTTTATCGACACAAACCTTATCGATACTACACTTTCGCTTGGAGTCGCATTCCCCATCTTCGATTGGAGGCTCGGGTTTTGCCACTGGGTCTTGGCACGAATTATCGCGGCATTCTAGGCCATCGACACAGTCTTCGCTCGTCGAGCAATCGCCACCGACGTCATTTTTAACATCGCCCTTGCCATCGCCGACGGATATCTCCTGCGCACTATCGTCAGAACACCCACTGGCGAATATCGCCAACAATGCCATTGCCCCAAAAAGTCGCCTCATTTGCCTTTCGTTATTCATTGATCCTCCGAATACCTACACACGAGGAAATCGATCAAAATTTCCTACACGACGTGCCCCCTTATAGCTTGAAATCACACACTTTTCCATTTTAATATAATTGGCGGCAACGCGAAAAACGATTGCATTGAGTCGATATCGATGCCCCATCTATTTTTCTTGGAGCTCAATTTTTTCGATCGTCGTTCGGCTGTACTTTTGCGGGTGCAGAGCGCGATCGATGAGGCCTGAGTGGACGATATAGGCTTGTGTATGGGTAGGCGCTGGGCCGACGCTGAGCCCGACGAGTTCGCCTTGACGCGTAAACATGGGGTAGCCGTTGCGGGCGACGTGGTTTGACGTGGCGTAGGTGTGGGACTGTTGGAGCGAAAAGACGTGTTGCGTTAGTTGTTGATAGGTCGATTGCGGTTGGAGCAATAGGAAGGCGACGCCGGGCAAGATGTCGTCGTTGGCGGCGAAATCGTATATCGAAACGGGTTCGATGTTTGGCAATCGTTGCGTTGAAAGGATGGCGACGTTTTGAGCGTCGTCGCGGTATTCGAGTTTTGCTTCGTAGTTGCGTTTATCGAGAGCGACGGTAATCTTTTTAGCGCCAGTGAGCCAGTCGGCAGTCGTGAGGAAGTACTGTCGCTTCGCATCGGATTCGCGTTTTGGTGGTGTTTTGTCGGCAAATGGGCTCGACGATCGACGATATGAATCGTCGAAAAACGAATGTGCATGGTTGGACTCGGGCTTGGCGGTGTCGTCGTTGGCGACAAATTCAGGATCGATGACATCGGTGAGCGCCGAGGCAGAGATGGCGACGGCAGCGCCGTCGAACACGCGAGTGCCTTGGGCCAGAGGATGGACATTATCGCCTTGGGCACGAACGACGACGACGGCTTTTGCAAGGCGACGTTCGAGCGCCGTTTGTTCCCCATAGGTCATTGCCATATCGCCGACATGTGCTTGCGAAACGCCTGGGCGCCCCGGCACAAACGTCGGCAATTGGGCATGAGCTGTTTGGCATAAGCCGATCGTGCACACAGCGCTGCCCAATATACACAATCTGCAAAGTGCGCGTAGATGGAGTTTCATCGAGTCCTCGTTCGTTTGATAGCCTAAGCGTGCACCATCGCAAGCGCGATAGCGCGGGAATGCGCCGCTGGCGCATTGCCCCCAACGATGCGAAATATGATGCAAGATGGATCGGAATGCAACTTTCCGACGCTCGATTGCGATAACGCGATCTGCCGTGGGGGGATTTTGGTAGGCGGGCGACAGGCAAGGCACAGCATGTTGAATGAGAGGATTTTGTTGCTTATCAGCCCCAATTAAAGATATATTGGATAATGGGGATGGGTGTTTTCGAAACTGGTGTCTCGAAAGGAATGCATGTAGTGAATAAGAATCCTCAAATATCCAAACTCAATATCATCCATTATAGAGGTATTTGCAATTTAGAGCTCAAAGACTTAGGGCGCGTCAATGTATTTGCAGGCGTGAACAATAGTGGCAAAACGACGATTCTCGAGGCGATTGGGCTATTGTCAAACCCCTTAGAGCGCATGAATTTTGCCAAGTGGGCATTTATGCGCATTTTTCAATCTCGTAGCCTAAGTAAGCGGATGGTCGATTATCTCGAATTTCTATTTGCAGGGAATCGCACAATTCACATTGAGGCGACTATAAACGATAAAACCTATAATGTTGAATATAATTCAGACGTATTAACCAAAAGTGATGCCTCGGGTCAGTTGCAGAAAATGGTAAAAGTCGTGGCTTCATTACAAGGAGAATCAGGCAGCAAACGAGAATCTTTTACATTTCGCAATAACGCTCGCGGTAGCTATACAAACGGTTCTGGGCTGTTTAATGCCAAATGTATTACAACACACGGTAATTTTTATCAGAACAGTGTAACCTATATTTCGGACTCGATGCTGAATCAGAAAAAGAACTTGTTACTCGATGTCATACGTTCATTTGATACCGATATCATCGATATTATGCTCAAAAACGACGATATTCTTCTTCACAGCGAATCCATAGGAGTGCAACCACTCTTCAGCTATGGTAGTGGTTTGCAAAAAGCCGTCCTACTTGCAGCCTGTCTCATCAGTGCCGAGAATAACGTCATACTCGTCGATGAAATCGACAGTGCGATGAATCAGACGGCTTTTCACCCCGTGTTTCACTGGTTCGTTTGCAAATGTCGAGAATTAAATGTGCAAGCGTTTGTGACGACACATAGTCTTGAAGCCATCGATGCCATCCTAGATACCGCTAAGTTACAAGACGATATTCGCATCATCACCCTACGCAAAACGCCCAAATCTCATCGCACCATTGCCCAAATGCGTACTGGGGAGCAAGCTCGTTCCGATCGGGAACGCTTTGATATGGAGATGCGCGTATGAATACTAGCCCCATACGAAGCGTTTTTCTCTGTGAAGGGAATGATGATGCTTGGTTCCTTTCATACTACCTTCACAAAGTGCATGGATGGAACACAAAAGGTGCTAATTGGGGACATGCAAAGGTTCCATGTGATATCGACGGACAACACGTCATCTACATGATTCATTCTGACTCCAACAATTTACTCGCGATTAAATCTACGAATGGACAAAACAATCTCAAGTCATCTGCAATTGATATATGGCATTTTAACGAATGTACGCCATACGATCCTATTGATAATTTGATAGTATTTCGCGATTGTGACGATCGCAATAGTGATTCATTACTTCGAGAAATGCAAACATGGTTTCCTTGCAATATACATTTAACAAATAACTCAGTCAGCAGTATTTTGATTAACGATGAATATGATCAGACCTTTAACATTCTTCCTCTAATCATTCCTTTCAGTGAACCAGGCGCCATAGAAACATTGCTCATTCAATCCATAGCCGATGTCGACGATGAAGGACAATTTATTGCCGAGCACGCATACCAATACATCGACAATGCAAAGGCAAAACTATCGAGATTTCTCACGACGCAAAGATCGATAATTAAAGCTAAATATGCTGCAGTCATGGCTATTTACGATCCAACGCACACAAGAGATGCTTTCAATCAACTCATGATGAGCACGCCATGGGAGAACAGTGCAACGATTCATCATCATTTGTGCAATGCCGTTGAACTTATCAATCGTCGCATCACAGATACACGATAACAATGCATAAATGGCGAGGGGGAATGGACGCGGACCTCACCCCCGGCCTGTCGGCCACCCCCTCTCCATAAATGGCGAGGGGGAATGGACATCTGCCTGCGGCAGATGTGATAGATTTGGCGAGGGGGAATGGACATCTGCCTGCGGCAGATGTGATAGATTTGGCGAGGGGGAGAGACGCACGCCACGGCGGGCGTTGTTGATTTGGCGAGGGGAGATAAGCGCCCTGAATGGGCGCCAGAATACAGCCCGGGGTAAGCGTAGCGCAACCCCGGGATGACAAGAGCCCGTATTGAGCGGCGAGCGAAATAGGGCGACCTAGAGCCCGTATTGAGCGATAGCGAAATAGGGCGACCTAGAGCCCGTATTGGCGCAGCCAATAGGGCGACAGCGGAGCGTATTGCCCCACGCTTGCGGTGGGGCAATAGCGGAGCTACCCAGCTGCAGATTCGTCGCAAACGAAATCGATGATAGGTGGCTTGTCTTTGTAGATGTTTTTGAAAGCCACGGAGAGCATGAGTTTGATGCGGTTGAGTTGGTTGACCTCGCTGGCGCCTGGGTCGTAGTCGATGGGTGCGATGTTGGCGTCGGGGTGGAGTTCGCGGAGGCGTTTGATCATGCCTTTGCCTGTGACGTGGTTGGGGAGGCACGCAAATGGTTGAATACAGAGGATATTTTTGACGCCGTCGTGGATGAGTTCGATCATTTCGGCGGTGAGGAACCACCCTTCGCCGGTGGAGTTTCCGAGTTGGAGGACGGGTTTGGTGAGTTCCATCATGGCGTGGATGTCGAGTGGAGCGGTGAATCGTTTGCTTTGTCGGAGGGCGTCGAAAGCGGGTTTTTGGTAGTACTCGATGACTTTGATGGCGGATTTTGCGATGAGCATAGCTTTGAGCGAAGTGCCGAGTCGCGTGTAACCGAATTCGGAGTCGGAGAGTGAGTAGAGGAAGAAGCCCAAGATGTCGGGGCAGACGGCTTCGGCGCCTTCGGCTTCGAGGATGTCGACGAGGTGGTTGTTGGCGTCGGGGTGGTATTTGACGAGGATTTCGCCGACGATGCCGACTTTTGGTTTGTTTTTGGGCGTGATGGGGAGTTGGTCGAAATCGCGCACGATGTCGCGGCATGTGTGCGCGAACGTTTCGAAATCGGCGCGTTGCATGTTCGACTCGCAGATGTTGGTCCACTTTTCGTAGAGCGCGTTGGCGGCGCCTTTTTCGTCTTCGTAGGGGCGAGTTTTGTAGAGGCATCGCATGAGCACATCGCCGTAGACGAATGCTTGGATGGCGCGGTGTAGGATGGGGAGATCGAGGTTGAAGCCTGGGTGTTTTTCGAATCCTTGAGCCGAGATAGGGACGACGGGGACGTAGGCGTAGCCAGCTTCGGCGAGTGCTTTTCGGATAAAGGCGACGTAATTGGTGGCGCGGCATCCGCCGCCGGTTTGCGTGATGAAGACGGCGGTTTTGTGCGTGTCGTATTTGCCCGATTTGAGTGCGTGAACGATTTGGCCCGTGGTGAGGATGGTAGGGAAGCAGGCATCGTTGTTGACGTATTTGAGACCTTCGTCGACGACGGCTTGGTCGGCGCGTTCGACGATTTCGAGGTTATAGCCTTGGGCGTGGAAGACTTTGGCCAGGATTCGGAAGTGGATGGGGCTCATTTGCGGCGCGATGATGGTGTAGTTATCGCGCATTTGTTTGGTGAACATGCGCGGTCGTGGCCATGCATCTTTGAGGGCGGAGATGGGCGTAGGTGCGGTGTAGGGGGCTGATTGGCGTCGGTTGCGTTCGTCGAGAGCGGCGATGAGGCTTCGGATGCGAATGCGAGCCGCGCCGATATTGCTGCCTTCGTCGATTTTGAGTGCGGTATAGATGCGCGAATTTGCCTGGAGGATTTCCATGACTTGGTCGGTCGTGACGGCATCGAGCCCGCAGCCGAAGCTGTTGAGTTGTATGAATTCGATTTGGGGCTGAGTGGCGGCAAATCGAGCGGCGCAATAGAGCCTAGAGTGGTATGCCCATTGATCGACGACGCGGAGTCGGGCGCCCGTATTGCCGCGCCAAGCGACGGCGTCTTCGGTGAGGATGGCGATGTTGTGTGCGGCGATGACGTCGGGGATGCCGTGGTGAATTTCTGGATCGATGTGATAGGGGCGGCCTGCCAAGACGATGGCGCGAATGCCGTGTGCTTTGGCATAGGCGATGGCGCGCGTGCCTTCTTCGCGGATGTCGTTTTTGTAGGCATCGCGTTCGGCGAGTGCGGCGCGGACGGCGCGGCCGACTTCGATGGGGGAGGCGTTGCAGAGGTGTTTGATAACGGTATATAGCCGCGCACCGAGATTTTTGCGGTCGTCGAGATTGATAAATGGGTGGACGAATGGAATGCCCGACTCGCGCAGCGCCGACACGTTGCAATTAATGACTTCGGGATATGACGTGACGATGGGGCAATTGTAGTGATTTGTCGCCGATTCGACTTCGCGTTCTTCGTAGGCGACGCAAGGATAGAAGATGAAATCGGGGGCTTGATCGATGAGCCAAGCGATATGGCCGTGTGCGATTTTTGCGGGGTAGCATGCCGATTCCGAGGGGATTGTATCGATACCGAGTTCGTAGATTTTCTTCGACGACTGTGGAGAAAGCACGACGCGGAAGCCCAAGGCATCGAAGAAGGTGAACCAGAACGGATAGTTTTCGTACATATTGAGCACGCGCGGAATGCCGACGGTACCGCGCGGTGCGTTTTCGGGCGATCGCGGTGCGTAGTGGAATGTGCGATCGAATTTGTATCGATAGAGATTGGGGACTTCGCTCGATTTTGATTTGCCGAGCGGTTTTTCGCAACGGTTTCCCGTCATGAATTTATCGCCATCGCTAAAGGCGTTAATCGTGAGGAGGCAGTTGTTCGTGCAACCGCCGCATCGGCGCATCGATATTTTGTAGCTAAAGTCGTGCAAGGCTTTGCCAAATCGGAGTTTGCTCTTCGTTTGATCGGCGGGGCATCGCGATTGGGCGATGATGGCGCAACCGTAGGCGCCCATGAGGCCTGCGATATCGGGGCGATGGGCTTTGAGGCCCGATATGTTTTCGAAAGCTCGCAAAACGGCATCGTTGAGGAATGTGCCGCCTTGGACGATGATTTTATCGCCGATAGCATCGGTATTGCGGAGTTTGATGACTTTGTAGAGGGCGTTTTTGATGACGGAATAGCTCAATCCTGCCGAGATATCGCCGACGTTAGCGCCTTCTTTTTGTGCCTGTTTCACGCGAGAATTCATGAAGACGGTGCATCGCGTGCCCAAGTCGACGGGATTTGGTGCGAAGAGGGCTTCGAGTGCGAAAGATTGCGGTGTATGTTCGAGCGATTTGGCGAAAGTCTCGATAAAAGATCCGCATCCAGAAGAGCAAGCTTCGTTGAGCATGATGCTTTCGATGACGCCGTTGTGCAGGATCATGCACTTCATATCTTGCCCACCGATATCGAGGATGAACTCGACGCCAGGCAAGAAAGATTCTGCAGCGCGATAGTGGGCAATCGTCTCGATTTCGCCTTCGTCGACGTCGAGGGCTTTTTGGATGAGCCCTTCGCCATAGCCCGTGACGCAGGCGTTTGCGATGGTGACGGACGATGGGAGTTTGCTTTCGATATCGCGTAGTATTTCGATCGTCTTTTCGAGGGGTTTTCCTTCGTTAGATCCGTAGTAATCGAGCAATATTTCGCGGTCTTGCGACATGAGGACGGCTTTCGTCGTCGTCGAACCGGCATCGATCCCTAGGAAGGCTCGGCCGGAATAAGTCGAAATATCGCGTCGTTTGGCTTGGAGGCGGTGATCGGCGAGGAATTGTTCGTATTCGCTTTCGGAGGTGAAGAGCGGAGCGAGTCGCGGGACTTCGGTTTTGGCATCTTCGCCGTAGGATTCCATGCGTTTGAGTAGATCGTCGTATTCGATAACGGCGCCGCGTCGCCCGATCCGCGATGCGCCGAGGGCGACGAAGATATTGGCTTGTTCGGGGATGATGACGTCTTTTGGACCGAGTTTGAGCGTTTCGATGAATCGTTGACGTAGCGATGGGAGGAAGTGGAGCGGACCGCCGAGGAAGACGACTTTCCCGCGGATGGGGTGGCCGCACGCCAAAACGCTGACCGTCTGATTGACGACGGCTTGGAAGATGCTCGCGGCGATATCTTCGTGGCGTGCGCCGTCGTTGATGAGCGGCTGGATATCGGTTTTTGCGAAGACGCCACATCGCGCGGCGATGGGATATATCATTTTATAGCCGCGCGCCAATTCGTCGAGGCCTTTGGGATCGGTATCGAGTAGCGACGCCATTTGATCGATGAAAGCGCCCGTGCCACCGGCACATGTGCCGTTCATTCGTTGGTCGATCGTGGCTCCGAAGAAGGTGATTTTGGCATCTTCGCCGCCCAATTCGATGGCGACATCGGCTTCGGGGATGATTTGTTCGACGGCATGGCTCGCCGCAATGACTTCTTGACAGAAGTCGAGATGGAGTCGTTCGGCGACGCCAATGCCAGCGCTCCCCGTCACTTCGATCGTCATGGCCGGGGCTTTGAGTTGTGCGCCAATGTCGCGCAAAATCGTGAATACGGCTAGCCGTATATCGGAGTAATGTCGGCGATATGTCGAGTATCGCGTTCGATAGCGGTCGTCTTCGACGACGGCTTTGACAGTCGTCGAGCCGATATCGAGTCCGCAGTGTAGTATTTCATGCATCGTAGGTGCCTATCGTGGATTGCGTCTGCGAGGGACGCGTCTGTTCGGTGGAATCGCGCGGCGTTGCCTATGAGAGCTTGCACAGATTGCATCCGCTGTGGACGCGTCCGTCGTTGAGTTCGTCGGCAGTAGCTTTGCGAATGTCGATGATTTCGACGTCAAAATGGAGTGTTTTCCCAGCCAAAGGATGATTGGCATCGACGTAGATGTCTTCGTCGCCGATGTCGACGATCCAAAGGGGGAACGGTTTACCGTCTTCGGATTTTGCCGTCATACCAGCGCCGATTTTAAACACCGTTCCCTCGGGGAAAATCGATTTTGGAACGGCTTGTGGTTCGCCCTCTCGCAATCCGTAGGCATCTTCTGGGGCGACATCGACGTGGAATCGGTCGCCGACGGATTTTCCGTCGAGGGCTTTTTCGAGTCCGGGTAAGATCTGACGATGCCCGTGCATATATCGCATGGGATTGTCGCGCGTCGCCAAATCGAGGACTTCGCCGGCATCGTCGCTCATGACGAAGATGAGCGATGCAACGGTATCGTTTTGGATGGTATTCGTTTGTAGAGATTCTTTGGATTCTTTAGATTCTGTGAGCATGGGAAATACGATAATTCTTCGATATCCCCTCGCCATTTGGAGAGGGGAAAAAAAGCGAGCAAACGCGCTCGCGCGGGGGGATGATTGAGGGGAAAAGGCGAAAAACCTAGTGGTTGATACACCAAAAACTCAAGCTACCATTGAACATCGACGTGAATACGCTGGAATTAGCCCGTATTTTATTGAAATAGAGCCAATTATAGAGGCGATTGACGCCATATTCGATGGGTTCGAGGAATCGGTCGACGAAGTCGACCCATTTTGCCGTACTGCACCATTTATCGATGCGCAAGATTTGCGTGGCGAAAGCCGTGAGTACGGAGAGGAAGTAGACGAGGAGCTTGAGAGCGACGACTGCGCCGATGGCGACGACCATGAGCACGAAACGCAAGATAATTCCGCCGGGAACGAATGCGATTGGGATCGTCGCTCCGCGATTATCGTCGCGGTAACTGGCGACGATCTCGATAGTAGCGATGACATATTGGATGGCGATGACGACGATAATCGCGGCTTGTAGAGAGACATGCGACGCCATCATCGTTTGAATCGAGAAATGTTCGAGTGCGGCATCGGCGAGCAATACGCAAGCGACGATCATAGCGGATTCGCTGATGATAGCGGCGAGAGTGACGCGTTTATCGCATGCCAATTCATATCGAGTCATCGTTTTCACCGCCTATCGCCAAGGGCCATTGCCGGTGTAGACAAATGGGTGATGTTGGGCATTGGGATCGTGATTTGGGTAATCGGAGCGATAATGTCCACCGCGACTTTCTTTTCGCTCGAGCGCGGCATGCGTGATGATGCGAGCGGCGTCGATCATGTTGCAGAGCATGAGCGATTGAGGATTGCGAGCGACGATTTCGTCGAAGACGTCGAGGGCGTGTTTCATGCCCGATTCGGTGCGCACGAGTCCGACGTCGTTCCACATCGTCTTTCGCAGGAGGTTTGCATCGGCGAGTTCATCGTCGGTGACGAAAGTCGGACGTTGGAGTTCGGGGAGAATGGCGATGGCGTGGCGTTGTCGCGTCGCGAAGCTATTTTCGATATCGACGCTAACGCGAGCGCCAAAGACGAGTCCTTCGAGCAGAGAATTGCTCGCCAAGCGATTTGCGCCATGTACGCCCGTTGCCGAGACTTCGCCACAAGCCCACAAGCCATCGATATTGGTTCGGCCGAACTGGTCGACGCGGACGCCGCCCATGTGATAGTGCGCGGCAGGCGATACGGGAAGCAGATCGGTGCGCGGATCGAGGCCTGCTTGCTGACAAAAAGCAAAGACGGTTGGGAATTTTTTCGGAAACTCGTTGCCGATATGGGTGGCGTCGAGGAAGACTTCGAGACCTTTTTGTTGTTGTGCCCAGATACCGCGAGCGACGACGTCGCGCGGCGCGAGCTCGGCGTCTTTATGGATATCGCACATGAATCGGCGACCGCCGGCATAGAGGATGGCGCCTTCGCCGCGTAGCGCTTCGGTCAGGAGTGGCAAGGGGTCGAGCTTCGTATTGAGTGCTGTAGGATGGAATTGGACGAATTCGACGTCGCTGAGGACGGCGCGGACGCGAGCGGCAATGGCCAAGCCATCGCCGACCGATTCGGCGGGGTTCGTCGTGAATTGATAGACGCGCCCAATGCCGCCGCAAGCCAAGACGACGGCTTGTGCTTCGACGACGATCGTATCGCCGCCGCCATTGATTCGCCCATAGAGCCCCGAAATGGCGCCGTTTTGGTCTTGGATGAGATCGGCGACGTAGCAGTTTTCGACGATTTCGATGTTGGGGCATTTTTTGACAGCCGCCACGAGGGCGCGTTCGACTTCGGCGCCCGTGCTATCGCCATTGGCATGCAAGATTCGGCGGCGGCAGTGAGCGGCTTCGCGCCCGAACGACAATTCGCCATCGGGTGTGCGATCGAATTGAGCGCCGTTTTCGATGAGTTTGCGGATTTGTTCGGGGCCCTCGGCCGTGAGTATATCGACGCAATCTTTGACCGATAGGCCATCGCCTGCCACGAGCGTATCGGCGGTATGGAGATCGGGGGAATCGTCTTTGCCCATGGCGCAAGCGATACCGCCCTGCGCAATCGGCGTCGAACCGCCTTTGCCAAATTCTGCCTTCGTGACGACGACGACTTTGCGTTGAGAAAGCCCTAATGCCGCCGATAAACCTGCAATTCCGCCGCCGATAATGGCGACATCTGCACTGATTTTTTGCATTTGTTTTTTACCTCATCCAATTGCACTCACGAGCGCAACTGCGATTATTTCGTCTTCCTTTGCGCCACAGGCGCAACTGCGATGATTTCGTCTTCCTTTGCGCCACAGGCGCAATGGCGATGATTTCGTTTCCCTTTGCGCCACAGGCGCAAAGGCGATTTTTCGATCGGTCGAAATGTTGCTACGAAGCAGCGATTATCGCGATCGAGGAGTATTTAACGGATAACTGCGAATTTTGTTCGACAGAATTGCGCCATCGATCATGGGTACAGCTCTCGAAATGCCCAATCGAGGCGAGCCATAGCCTAGCTACGGCCAATATGCGTCGGCGATTGGAGCGAGCAGTTTTACACCGTGAACGAGCAATTGTGGATCATTTTTTATTCCGTCGTCGCGGCAATCGTGCCGAGAGCCAAGAAGATCATGCTTAGCAGGACGAGCGCCAAATCGATAGCTTTAGAACGAATATTTTTTTCGCGCAAGACGAGTGCGGCGTAGGCAAACGACACGACGACGCTAGCGCGTCGGACCATGCTGACGACGGCGATGAGTGCGCCATCGAGGCTGAGCGCGTAGAGGTAGGCGAAATCGGCGGCCGATAAAAATACCGATATGGCGGGAATCGTCCAAGCCCAATGAAATGGCTGCGATTGTCGGTGGCGCCACCAATACGTCATGCCGATGGCGCCCATTATCGCGCATTGATAGAAGTTGTAGTAGGTCTGCACCGCCATTCGGTCGAGCCCCAGGCCGCCGGCCGCCGGGCTGGCCATGAGGTGTTTATCGTAGAGCCCACAGCAAGCACCCAAGATACAGGCGGCGGCGACGGCGTAGATCCAGCGATTATGGCTAAAGGCGATGCCTTCTTTTTTGCCGCTTCGGCTCAGGAGGTAGAACGCCACGATAGCGGTTGCGACGCCGCACCATTGCAGAGGGCTGAGCGATTCGGAAAACAAGACGACGGCGCCCAACAAGACGAGGACGGGGCGCGTCGCATTCATCGGGCCGACGATCGAGAGCGGGAGGTGTTTGATCCCGATATAGCCAAAGAACCACGACGACAAGACGAGGATCGATTTGATCGCAATCGCCAAGTGGGATTGGAGTGGGATTTCGGGCACGTAGAGTGCGTCGCCGGGTGCCCATAGACCGCTGAGCGAGAGCACGAGAAACGGCAGAAAGATGACGCTCGAAATGAGCGTATTTAAAAACAAGACCACGATGACGGCGTTATCCTTGAGCGACTGCTTTTTGCAAACGTCGTAAAACCCGAGGAGAATGGCCGAAATCGTGGCGAATAGGAACCAATGCATCGAAGTGCGCGACGAATTTAGAGGATGCTCTTATAGCCGACGGCGACGCGTGCGCGATTGAGCACTTCGTTCATCTTGACCGAGGCGCGTTGAGCGCCCGAGCGCAAGACGTCTTCGAGCGTATCGGGGTGGTTCATGTAATCTTCGTAGATTTGGCGCGGTTTTTCGGTCATTTCGACGAGGAGATTGAACAGAGCCATCTTTGCGTGCCCGTAGCCGAAACCCGGCGTTCTGTAGTTTTCTTCCATTTGTGCGATTTGTTCGGGGCTGGCGAAGAGCTTATAGAGTTTATAGACGTTGCAGTTTTCGTAATCTTTTGGCTGATCGATGGGTGTCGAATCGGTGACGATGCTCATGATTTGTTTTTTGAGCGTTTTGACGGGATACATGAGGTTGATCGTATTGCCGTAGGATTTCGACATCTTTCGCCCGTCGAGCCCGGGGATCGTATGCAAAGTTTCGTTGAATTTGGCTTCGGGGAGGTGGAAGACTTCGCCGAAGGCGTAGTTGAAGCGTTCGGCCATGTCGCGCGTCATTTCGACGTGTTGGACTTGGTCTTTGCCGACGGGAACGATATCGGAATCGTGGATGAGGATATCGGCGGCCATGAGGACTGGGTAAGCAAACAAGCCGTGGCATTCTTCGCCGGCAGTACCGCGGTCTTTGGCGGCTTTCCAAGCGTGAGCGCGTTCCAAGAGCCCCATATTCGTCATGCAGCTCAAGATCCAAGCGAGTTCGGTGACTTGTGGCAAATCCGACTGTCGATAGAATATGCACTTGTTGGGATCGAGCCCAAAAGCGAGGAAATAAGCCGCGATTCCGTGAGAATATTCGCGCATGCGTGCGGCATCGTGAACCGTCGTCATGGCGTGATAATCGGCGATGAAATAGCGACAATCGTATGAGTCTTGGAGAGCAATTGCCGGCAAAATCATGCCGAGGTGATTGCCAACGTGAGGTGTCGATGTCGGTTTAATACCACTGAGCGATATCATAATCTGTCCTTCTAGCCCCAGCAGATGGGGAATGTAAAAAAGAGCACGGCGTATGCGCGCAACGCATGTGAGCACATAGCCGGGCAGCGGAGGCGTATGCGCGCAAGGGCGGCACGCCCGAGCACATAGCCGTAGCAAGAGCCCGTATCGCCGCCAGGCGATAGGGCGCGCCTGAGCCCGTATTGAGCGGTAGCGAAATAGGGCGAAACCAGCCCGTATTGAGCGGTAGCGAAATAGGGCGGCACCTAGAAATCGCTATCGAACATGAGGTTTTCGATGACTTCGGGGAGTTTTTGCGGTTCGAATCGGACGAGGTCGAGGAATTCGGTGAGGAATTTCATGGTTTGGCGTGGATTGGCGAGTTGGCCTTGTTGTGTGAGAGCGTTGACGACGTCGGAGAGGGGTGCTTCGATGCCGTCGGGGATGACGGCGCTTGGGTAGGCGTGGCGGTAGAGATCGACCAGGTGGGCGGTCATTTGGAGGTAGTCGGGGGCGGTGAGTTGGTTGAGGAAGCAGATGTATTGCGGTGCGAGTGCGTCTTGGAGCACGCGAATGCCGTCGGTGTTGGGGGTCATGGCGAAGACGAGGTAGAGCCCTGGGGTGTCGGAGTAGCGCGTGGGGAGCTCGCGTTGGATGCCGTAGCCGCCTGTGAGGAGTTCGTCGCTCGAGCATGTGAGGTCGCCTTCGCCTTCGGCGCAGACGGCGTGTGACCAGGCTTGGAAGAGCGATTTGGCGAACATTCGGTTTTGCGATGAAAGTAGCGAATAAAATTCGGCTTCATCGAGGACGACGACGAGACCGGCATAACCGACGTCTTTTGCGAGTTGAGAAATACCGTTGATAATGTAGGCGTAGATTTTTGCCCAGGGGCGGTAATCGAGTAGCGAATAGATTTTTGGGAATCGGCCGTGAATTAAATTCAACTCGTCGTTGATGTCTTGGTTCGATTGCGTGGGGTGGCCTTCGATCCAATCGATGAGCATGTGTCGGGCGGTTTGTATCCAGGCGTGTTTGTCGCCGACGTGTGCGGGGAGTCGGAGGTGTTCTTCGTCGGCGAGAGCTCGCGTGTAGGCGATGGCTGGGCTGAGGTAGAGGTGCAGCCCCATGGCGAGTTGTTCTCGGACGCTTCGCGGCATGGGCTTATCGGATTTGATGGCGAACTTTTTGAGGACTTCTTCGCAATTGGCGGCTTTTTCGAGAAGCGGCGCGATGCCGTCGAGGCTTTTTGGGCGGTCGGGGTAGATGAGATTGCGCAAGACGGCGTGATAGATGCGTTTTGGCTGGGAAGGCGATAATTCGGCGTGATCGAGGGTGACTTTTGAGACGAGGAAATTTTGCTTGAGCGCGATTTGTTCGATGAGCTCGAGCATGTGCGATTTTCCGAGACCGTAGTCGCCCAAGAAGGCGCGGCGCGCTCCCGATACCGTGGCTTGTTCGAGATCGCGGCGAACGACGTCGATTTCGACGTCGCGCCCGACGGTCGATTGCTCGAGATCGGAGGGCGGTACGACGCCCAGGCGCATGGCTTCGAGCGTGAGGGCGGCGTGAAGGCTGTCGACGCTCTGAGGCGTGTGATTTGTCATATCGCAAACTACCTTAAATCATACAAAAACGGGCGCACGATGTGGCGCATGGGCTGATGCAACATGGACGCCGTAAAACGGCGATCCCCCGTGAGCGGTGTGAATGCTCGGGGGGAAACAGATGAGCCATCCGAGAGGCTCGGGAATTGCTCGGGATTGCTCGGGGGCGGCGTATCGCCCGCGAGGCTCGGGAATTGCTTGGAATTGCTCGGGGGCGGCGAATCGCCCCAGAGGCTCGGGAATTGCTTGGGATTGCTCGGGGGCGACTTTGAGAGTGACTAGAAATCGTCGAAATCGTCTTCGACGTCTTCGACTTGTTCGACGGCTTGTTGCCCCGACCACATGAGTTCTTTGGCATCTTCGGGCGTGAGTGCGATTTCGCCCTCGGCGAGTTGCTGATAGAGGAAATCGACCCAAGATTTGACGAAGAGTCGTCGGTGATTGACTTCGAAGCAAGCCTCGGTGCAGGCTCGCGCGAGGAGTTCGGCGTTGGCGGCTTGCGTCGCATGGTTGAACGAGACATCGCGAGCATCTTCGAAGACTTCGACGAGTTTCGTGCCGAGTTGTGTGAGGAGGTCTTCGGGTGGGAGGTCGAGTTTTTCGAGGTCGATGAGGACGGCTTGCGGGCTTCGGACGCTGAGCGCCACGGGCGATTTGAGCCGCTGATAGAGTGCCGGATAATCAGGCACGACGGTGCGCATAAATTCGGGCGGAACGGCATACATAAAGAGCGTATGCGGCAATTGATGGCGCCCGCACAAGTCGACGACTTGGCGCAAATTATCGCCGATAATGTGCGATCGCTTCGTACTGACCGACATATTGCGGTCGACTTCGTCGAAGAGCAAGACGGTTCCGGGCAAGCCCAAGGCGACGATCATTTGGAGCAAACTGCGCATCATCGTGAAGCCGTTCGATCGCGTAATCTGTTCATAGACGCCGCAATCGCGCAATTCGACCGTATTGGTCACGTTTTCGCCTAACAACCAAGCTTCGAGCATTTGCTCGCGGTGATAATCGTTCTGCAAACAAGCCAACGCCAAATGCGCGACTGCTTGTCGGCACGAATGGCTCTCGCACCATACGCGCATGAGCTTCGTCGTTATCCATTGTGCGACGTCGGATTGTGGCTGGCGCGACGAGGCGGCAGCTTCTTCGAGGCGCTTATCGACGACGTGGCGCACGACGTTGCAAATGCCCAATTGCGGCGGCTCGAGGATCGATTCGGGGCGAAGCATGAGGTGATTGGCGACGTTCTGATAGACTTTCAGTGCGTCGTCGTATGGGCATTCGGCTGGCGACAATTCGACGAGCGACGTCACAAAGCCGTATTTCCATGCCAATTCGCGAACGCAGTGCAAGAAGTGCGTTTTGCCGCCGCCGAAATACCCTTGCACGAGCTTAAAACTCGATCCTTGCTTGAGCAGCGACTGGAAATATTCGTGTTCCAAGACGTTGAGATAGCTCTCGTTGCCGACGTTGATTCGACTCAAACCGAACTCGGGCGGCTGACCGCCTTCGCCCAATCGTTGGATGATATGCGATGCGATGAGTTTGTTCTCTTCGTTTGTAGTCATGTCGCTCCCTCTATGTTTTGCACCGATAAATGCTCGCGCGTTGCGCCCGCGCCCATATTTCTATTTTCTCAATACGGCTCCCGCGACCGCAGCCCTTGCAGCGACGGATCGCGCGTTGCGCCATTTCCCATATTTCTATTTTTCTCAATACGGCACCCGCGACCGAAGCCCTTGCAGCGACGGATCGCGCGTTGCGCCATTTCTGTCTCTTATACACATCTCCGAGCCCACGAGACTAAGGCGAATCT
>ERZ1026772.541-NODE-541-length-26837-cov-14.547532_pt1 | contig 26837 bp, 25 predicted proteins | sample MGYA00380124_ERZ1026772 | MGnify/ENA primary metagenome ERZ1026772 (study PRJEB33269, sample SAMEA4719760) | human gut metagenome | biome: human-associated habitat; feature: organic feature; material: feces | place: Cameroon | collected 2013-10 ...
CTAAATCCCTCCCCTCGGGGAAGGGACTTACCCTCGCCCTCGCGGGCTCCAAAAGTTGTGTTTCGCAAGAGCGAAACTTATATTCATTACGAAATAAACTGACAATATGATACTTCAAAGAATCTCAAACTGGTATTTTACCAAAAAAGCACTGCCACACCTCTGCATTTTGTTGATTGACTGCGCGATAGTCGCATTCTCCGGCTACGTCGGCTACTACATTGACAAAGGCGGTGACATCTTTGTGGACAGTTTCTGGCAGATTACATTCGGGCTCATGGTCGGGCTCGTGCCATTCATCGTTGCATTCAGACTCCTTCACACATACTCAGGCATTGTCAGATACTCATCATTCGTGGACCTGCAGCGCGTCATGATGGCCACATTGTCCGGCTCCGTCGCATGCTACCTCCTCGGACTCGGCATAAACGGCATCTGGCCTGAGCAGCATACCATCATGGTACCGGACCTGCAGACCGTATTCATAATCTTCGTAGGCAGCTCACTCTTCCTGTGGGTTGAACGCGTGGTCGTGAAACGCCTTTTCGACTCATTCAATCTGGACAACGCCACCCCTGTCGCCATCTACGGCACCAAAGCCGGCGGCATCAGCATTGCCAAGAGCATCTCATCCGTAAAAGACAAGAAATATTCTCTCCAGGCCTTCATTTCCGACGGAAAAGAAATGAAAGGCTCATATCTCATGGGCAAACCGGTATTTCTGAACGAACGGGGACTCGCCGAGAAACTCAGACGAGAAGGCGTCAAAGCCTTACTTGTATCCCCGTTGAAAACCGAAAAGTTCCGTAACAATGCCGAAATGGTGGACGAGTTCATCTCAGCCGGGATCACCATCATGATGATGAACAACGGCGAGGAATGGGACGGAAAAGAAGAAAACCTCACACACCAGAACCTCCGACCGGTGGACATCGAGGACCTTCTGCCACGCGAGAAAATCGAAGTGGATATGAACGCCATCGGCAAGCTCCTGACAGGAAAACGCATCCTCATAACCGGAGCGGCAGGATCCATCGGTTCCGAAATGGTCCGTCAGGTAGCCAAATTCAACCCTTCTGAAATGACCCTCATCGATCAGGCGGAAACTCCGATGCACAATATCCGAATGATGATGGCCCACGATTTCGGACACATCAGCAACAGAACCATCGTCACCAGCATCACCAACAAAGAACACATGGAGCGTATCTTCGCGGCCTACAAACCGGAATACGTGTTCCACGCAGCAGCATACAAACACGTGCCAATGATGGAGGACGACCCGGCAATCGCGGTCCAGAACAACATCTACGGTACCCGCGTCATCGCGGACCTCGCCGTGAAATACGGCACCAAGAAATTCGTGATGATATCCACCGACAAGGCCGTGAACCCGACCAACGTCATGGGCTGCAGCAAGCGAATCTGCGAAATCTATTGCCAGAGCCTTAACCAGGCCATCGCTGAGGGCAAGGTACAGGGCATAACCCAGTTCGTCACCACAAGATTCGGCAACGTCCTCGGTTCCAACGGCAGTGTGATTCCTATTTTCAAGGAGCAGATACGCGCAGGCGGACCTGTCACAGTGACACACCCTGACATCATCCGCTACTTCATGCTTATCCCTGAAGCCTGCAAACTCGTCCTCGAAGCCGGAACTATGGGCAAGGGCGGAGAAATCTTCGTATTCGACATGGGCCAGCCGGTCAAGATAGTTGACCTCGCAAAGCGAATGATCTCGCTCTCAGGCGCGAGGAATGTCGAAATCGAATTCACCGGCCTCCGCGATGGAGAAAAACTCTATGAGGAAGTTCTCAATGACAAGGAGGGCACTCTCCCTACTGTCAATCCTAAGATCATGGTGGCCAAAGTCCGTGAATACGACTATGCTACCGCATGCGAAAACGAGCGCCGCCTCATGGAAGTCTCCAAGACCTTCGACGATATGGCTATCGTCAAGGTCATGAAGGAAATCGTGCCGGAGTACAAGAGCCGCCAGAGCAAGTACGAGATACTTGACAAGAAGCCGGCTGCAGCACAGGCAGCAAACTAACATTGACAAAAATTACTGAAAAATGAAAGATATTAAGGAAATTAAGGTGGCTGTGGCCGGTACAGGATATGTCGGACTCAGTATCGCAACTCTGCTTTCACAGCATCATAAAGTGACAGCTGTAGATGTCATCCCGGAAAAGGTGGAGAAAATCAATAACAGAATCTCTCCTATCCAGGACGAATACATTGAGAAGTATCTGGCAGAGAAACAGTTGGACCTGACTGCGACTCTCGACGGCGCAGAGGCATATAGGGATGCAGATTTCGTGGTAATTGCGGCACCGACCAACTATGACAGCAAGAAGAACTTCTTCGACACATCACACGTGGAAGAGGTCATCGAACTCGTCATGAAGGTAAATCCTGAGGCAGTGATGGTCATCAAATCTACCGTCCCTGTAGGCTATACCGCTTCAGTACGCGAGAAATATGCGCACACCGGTGCTGACGGCAAGGTAGTGAAGCCTAATATCATTTTCGCCCCGGAATTCCTCCGCGAATCCAAGGCACTGTATGACAACCTCTATCCGAGCCGTATCATTGCTGGTTATGACCACGAGGACGCAAGACTCGAGGAGGCTGCCCACAAGTTCGCACAGATCATCAAGGAAGGCGCCATCAAAGAAGACGTCGAGGTCCTCTTCATGGGAACGACAGAGGCCGAGGCAGTAAAGCTTTTTGCCAACACCTATCTTGCGCTCCGTGTAAGTTATTTCAATGAACTCGATACCTACGCCGAGATGAAAGGTCTTGACACGAAGTCTATCATCAACGGCGTCTGCCTCGACCCTCGTATCGGCACACATTACAACAACCCGTCTTTCGGCTACGGCGGATATTGCCTCCCGAAAGATACCAAGCAGCTTCTCGCGAACTACAACGACGTCCCTGAGAACCTTATCCAGGCCATCGTGGATTCCAACAGCACAAGAAAGGATTTTATTGCAGACCAGGTACTTACAAAGGCAGGCTACTATAACAGCAACAGCCAGTGGGACAGCACACAGGAGAAGCATTGCGTAATCGGAGTATATCGTCTGACCATGAAGTCGAACTCCGACAACTTCCGTCAGTCTGCCATCCAGGGCATCATGAAGCGCATCAAGGCCAAGGGCGCAGAGGTCATCATCTACGAGCCTACACTCGAAGACGGTTCATCATTCTTCGGCAGCATTGTGGTCAATGACCTCGACAAGTTCAAGGCCCAGTCCAATGCCATCATCGCCAACCGTTATGACACCTGCCTCGACGATGTCCTCGCCAAGGTTTACACACGTGATATCTTCAGGAGAGATTAATTATGGTAAACTATAATGTAAATCTCGAAGGCAAGACTGTCCTCGTGACAGGTGCCGCCGGCTTCATCGGCAGTAACCTCGTCAAGCGCCTGTTCCGTGACATTGACAATGTCCGCGTCATCGGCATTGACAGCATTACCGATTATTACGACGTCAACATAAAGTACGAGCGCCTGCGCGAAATCGAGGCCCTCGGCCGAGACTGGACATTTGTCCACGCATCGATTGCGGACAAGGATGCGGTAGAGAAGATTTTTGCTGACAACCGGATTTCCGTAGTGGTCAATCTTGCCGCGCAGGCCGGTGTCCGTTATTCCATCACGAATCCGGATGCCTATATCCAGAGCAATCTCATAGGCTTCTACAATATTCTGGAGGCGTGCCGCCATCATGAGGTGGAGCATCTCGTATATGCTTCATCTTCATCGGTTTACGGCAGTAACAAGAAGGTGCCGTATTCGACAGATGACAAGGTGGACAATCCTGTGAGCCTCTATGCCGCGACCAAGAAGAGCAACGAGCTCATGGCCCATGCCTATTCGAAGCTCTACAATATCCCGTCCACAGGTCTGCGTTTCTTCACGGTCTATGGTCCTGCCGGCCGTCCAGACATGGCGTATTTCGGCTTCACCAACAAACTCCGTGAAGGCAAGACTATCCAGATCTTCAACTACGGCAACTGCAAACGCGACTTCACCTATGTCGATGACATCGTGGAGGGTGTAGTGCGTGTCATGCAGCATGCCCCGGAGAAGCAGAACGGCGAGGACGGACTTCCGATTCCGCCGTACAAGGTATATAACATCGGCAACAACTCCCCTGAGAATCTTCTGGATTTCGTGACGATTCTCCAGGAGGAACTCGTACGTGCCGGCGTCCTGCCGTCCGACTACGATTTCGAGTCCCACAAGGAACTCGTCCCGATGCAGCCCGGCGATGTCCCTGTCACATATGCCGACACCACACCGCTCGAGCAGGACTTCGGCTTCAAGCCGAGCACACCGCTTAGAGAGGGACTTAGGAGGTTTGCTGAGTGGTATGGACGGTATTATGGGGATTGTACCACCAAAAGATAATGAATATATTTGTCTTAGCCAGTTATTGTGCAGTTGGATTTTATTTGTAATTTTAGCAGAGATTCGCTTTTTTAATGTACTAACGTGAGCATAGTCTGGTATGTTTAAAACTATAGAAATTGAGCATTTCCGTGGCATACGTCACGCGAAAATTGACGGACTGAAAGAAGTTAATATGTTTTTCGGAAAGAACAATTGCGGCAAGTCTTCGCTACTTGACGCCATCTTTCTGATATCAGGCTTGTCGAATCCTAAACTGCCGATTAACATTAATCTGCTGAGAAACTATCAGCGATTTGAGCCGTCCGACCTGGCATTGGATTTCTATACACTAGACACTTTGCATCCTGTTAAAATCAAGGCATCAAACGACGAAGTGCGGGAACTTATGATTTCATTGTTTGAATCAGCTGCCAGTCGTATAGATTTGCTTGGAAACGAGAATAATATATCATCTACAGATACCAAAAACCGGTATGGTCTTGTGTTGAAATGTATGATAGATGGACATCCTGTCGAGTCATCGATTACCCTTTCTCATAAGGGCGTAGAAAACAACGATTACGAGCAAAGCGTCAAATATGATTCCGGCTATAAGGAGAATCTCACTTGTCGTTATCTTTCACCAAGGTATGACTTTTATACCTCTATAGAAAGTCTGACAGAGATTCTCAAGAACAAGGATGAACAGTTCATTCTCGAAGCATTGCGCATTATCGAGCCGATGATAAAAGACATAGTATTGTCACAGAATGAAGTGCTCGTCGATGTCGGCCGGGACAAGCGCATACCTATCAATGTAATGGGAGACGGTGCCCGTAAGATTCTCTCTATTCTCACGACGATTTATGAATGTCGTGACGGAATTGTTTTGGTTGACGAAATCAGCAATGGTTTCCATTATTCGGTAATGAAAGCTTTATGGCAAACTATTTTGTTGGCGTCTAAAAAGAATAACGTCCAGTTATTTGCGACGTCCCACGATTTGGATTCAATTAAGGGATTGCGTGATGCTGCTCTTCATGATGAAGGTGACAAAGATAGAGTGTCATTCTTTAAACTCCAGCGCACTAAAGATGCGGAACTGAAGTCTTATTGCTATGCCACCGACAGCATCGATTATATGTTGAATCAGGAAATCGAGATCAGGTAGAATGAACAGGATATTTATAGAAGCCAAGAACTCGAAAACGTCCGAGTATTGTTTTTTAGAGACAATACTGAAGAATAATTTTCCAGATAAGAGTTGCGACATTACCTGTATGGATGGTGTGGACAATCTTTTCAGTCAGGGTATTTTGACCTTGATTAGAGCCTTTCAAGATAATGGTGACAATGTGATTGTTATTTTAGATGCTGATACAATAGATAAGAGGTGGGGCTTTGAGGCAAGGAGGAGGAATACTATAGTGAAAATGCGTGAAAACAAGATTGAGTTTCCGTTTTTCCTCTATCCTAATAATCGTGATGACGGCGACTTCGAAGTTTTACTGGAATCAATGGCAAGAAAAGATTTGCATGACAAATGGTGGGATTGTTTTTCTGATTATGAAACATGCGTTACAGGGATACGTGATGAATCAGGCGCGCCTAAATACGTCTTACCTAACCGGAAGGCTAAACTCCACACCTACATAAGTTCACAGCATCTGAACAATGCTTCAAGAAAAAAGATCGGTTCTGGTCAATGGCTTTTCGATGACACCAATTATTGGGATTTGTCGCGGCCTGAACTTGAGCCACTTATTGAATTTTTGAGTGAAAATTTGGTGTAGACATCATTTCAAAATCACTGAAAAAGCAAAGTGTCTAATAAGAAGAGCAAGTGCTCTCTAGCCAATAGTAGAGTCTGACTAGAGATGTTGCTTTTGAGACTATAGAGACTATATGGAAGCACCTCAAATGGTTTTGTCAACAATACGTTAGGTGTTTTGGATATAATTAGAACAAAACTCAAAAGTTTCAGAAAACATCTAAAAGCTCAAGGATTAAATGATGACTTTATTGGAAGAATACCTCTAAGATCAATGCTCGTAAAGAATCAAGAGGATATTTTACAGTTTTATCTAAGAAACGGCCAACAGCTGAATGATACGGTAAAACATTGATATTTTTCCAAACACACACCAAGTCGAATTTGCATGTTACTACGAGGTAATAGTAGAGAAACTGTCCGATTTGAAATGGTATATAACAAAAATCAAATCTTTATTCTAATATGGCACACAAGACATTCATATCATATAAGTACAGTGAAGCACGCGCTTTGCGTGACAGAATTATAGAAGCTATGGGAGAAGATGCTTCATACTATCAGGGTGAAACATCCGATTCTCCAGATTTGACAGACACATCAACCGAGAACATAAAGAAAAATCTACGGGATATGATGTTTGATACCTCAGTGACAATCGTCATAATCTCTCCAAATATGAGACAGAGTAAGTGGATTGATTGGGAAATAGAATATTGCTTGAAAAAGATTACCCGAAAAGACAGAACATCACAGCGTAATGGAGTTGTAGGTGTTATCATGAAGGTAAATGGTGGATACGATTGGTTTAAATATGAAACCACAAATTTAGATGGCTGTATTGTTTCTGGATATCAAAAGAAATTAGTGTTCCCGATAATCAACAACAACCGTTTCAATCAAAATCCGAAGAAATACGACTGTCCCACTTGCAACTGTGTAGGCACATTGACAGGTTCTTACATTTCATATGTAGAGGAAGATGACTTTCTTGCCGATATAGATAAGTATATAGACAATGCATTCGATAAAAGCGAGAATGACGCTTCTGGGTATGATATAAATCCAACGCGTTAGTTTTAAGAACAATGATAAACTCAAAATATCAGATAATTTTATTGGGGGAAAACAATGAATTACTCTATGTCGTACAATCAAGATTGGAAACAACATTGAATGAAATGCACCTATCTGAAGATAGTTATGAAATTGTGTTCCCCAATACATTCGATGCAAAATCTTTGGGTATCAACCCCTCCGTCGCATTGTATTTTACAAGTGAAACATCCAGTGAAAATGACAACGAGATTGTTTCTTTACTAAAGGAAAAGTCGGTTGTTATCATACCAATTGTTGATGCCTTCGACAATGCAGGTCGTTTACTTCCTGAATCATTGAAAGAAATTAACGCAGCTCGTATCTCCAACAAAGATGATGACAATGGAATAATAGAAGTAATAAACCATGTGCTATCCAATCTTGGTCTTTTAACCAAAGAACGGAACGTTTTTATCAGTTATAAGAGAATTGATAGTCAAGCATTGGCAAACCGATTTTACGACAAGTTCCTTCATGCTGGTTATACCGTCTTTTTAGATACAGAGAGCTTGTCGGCTGGTGTTAAATTCCAAGAGACATTAAAGCATAGATTAGCAGATTCATTTGTATTGATTCTATTAAACTCAAAGCATTTCTTTGATGACACAAGTAAATGGACATTGGAGGAGTATCACACGGCTCAAAGCCTGAGAATTGGTATATGTTCTATCCTTATGCCATCAGTAGAAGTAAAAAGAGAATTGAGTTTTAACGAAATCATAAGACTTGAAGAAACAGATTTCGAAGACGACAATCTAACAGATATAAAGGAAGAAAAGCTTAATAAGCTTGTTCTGCATATAAAATCGATATATGCTCGATTGTACGAATCACGTAAACAATCATTGGTTAATACTTTCACAAACAATCTTCGCAAGCAAAGAATATCCTTCAGCCAACAAATGGATGGGATGATACATGTAGACTCTACAAAGCATAAATGTAGTATTATTCCATTGATAGGAATACCAAAATCGTGGGACTACTATATCTCAGACATCAAAAAGAAAAAGAGCGAAGGATTACCCATGTATCTGCTTTACGACAATCAATGTATTTTGGACGAATGGCTTGAGCATTTAGCTTGGTTAGAAGAGAAATCCGGAATTTCAGCAATAAATATAAACGATAATACATCATGGATTCAAGCAAACCTGTAATATTCTTGTCTGCAAGTATGCCGACAAAGGATAGAGATCGTAGATTTTTTGATTCTGCTGATTTCATAGCAATTCGAGATGCAGTAGTAGCATTAGTCAATGCAATCATACCTAATTACAAATTGGTGTGGGGCGGCCATCCTGCGATTACTCCAATTATCCATGATATATTCAAAAAACGTGGGTTTGATTACAATAAGCATATAACCATCTATCAGTCGAATTACTTTTCAGAGAAAATGCCAAAAGAGAATCAGCAGTTTGACAATGTCATTTTTACTCAAGAAGTTAGATGTTATGCGGATGAAAAGAGAAACATTGCAGAAAGTTTAGCAATAATGCGGAAGAGAATGTTGACAGACAATCCAATACATGCAGGTGTCTTTATCGGAGGCATGGAAGGGGTTTTGGACGAATATAAATTGCTTAAAATGTACTCAAAAGGAAAGTCTAAAATATTCCCCATTGCATCAACTGGTGCAGCTGCTCGCATTCTGTATGAGGAAATGTTGGATAGTCAAGAATTATGTGATCCTAGATTTTTGACAGATTATTGTTATGCAACATTGTTTAATGATTTATTAAACAGATAGCGGATGGGAATGCTCAGGATAATTAAAAAATAGTAATCTTAGAAATAATTATGGCAAAAAGGCAGGTTTTTTTCAGTTTCCACTATGAACGTGATGTGTGGAGAGCATCCATGGTTAGAAATATGGGCAAGGTCGATAAGAGTTCTACATTTTCTGATAATGATTGGGAGGAAGTACGTTATAAGACTGAAGCAAGGATAAAGGCATGGATTGATAGTCAAATGGCAATGCGTTCATGTCTTGTAGTACTTGTTGGATATGAGACTTCTCAGCGAAAATGGGTAAAGTACGAGATAGAAAAAGCAATGGAATTGCATAAAGGAATTGTTGGTATTAGAGTAAATAGACTAGAGAATAGTCGGGGTGAGCAAGACCCTGAGGGAAGTAATCCTTTCTATAATATTTTGACGAGCGATGGGCATCGTTTATCTAATTACGTAACGCTGTATGAAACGTCATATATTTCAAGTCCGTATGTTTATGACGACATTAATGATAACATTGAAGACTTGATAGAAGATGCTATTTCCAATAGATGGGAATATTGAGCGCTATTGGTGATTGGTTGTCGCTTGTGAATGCTCCAAAAAGCGACCGTTTAAGGATAAATATAAACACATATTATTATGAAAAAAATAATGCTGGTTTTTGGGACGCGTCCTGAGGCCATTAAGATGTGTCCACTTGTAAAGGAATTGCAGAAGCATCCGAATGAGTTTGAGACTATTGTCTGCGTGACAGGACAACATCGTGAAATGCTTGATCAGGTACTTCAAATCTTCGATGTTAAACCTGACTATGATCTCAACATCATGAAACAGGGGCAAGATCTTACTGATGTTACAGCTCGAGTTCTCACTGGGTTGCGCGATGTTTTCAAAGAGAATCGTCCAGATGTTGTACTTGTTCATGGCGATACTACAACATCAATGGCTGGAGCTCTTGCAGGGTTTTACGCACAGATTCCTGTAGGTCATGTCGAAGCAGGACTTCGTACACATAATATATACAGTCCATGGCCAGAGGAAATGAATCGTCAAATTACAGGTCGTATTGCTACCTACAATTTTTCTCCGACCCCACTTTCAGAGAAGAATCTCCTTGACGAAAAAGCCCATGGCAAAATCTATGTTACGGGCAACACTGTAATTGACGCTCTTCATATGGTTGTTGAGAAACTTAAGAATGATCCTGTTCTTGCTAAGGAACAAGAATGTATCCTTCTTCAAGCTGGTTACAATATGTCTCGATTGGATCATGGTAAGAAACTTGTGCTCATCACAGGTCATCGTCGTGAAAATTTTGGCGATGGTTTTATTCGTATGGTGACTGCAATGAAAGATTTGAGTGAGAAGTATCCAGATGTCGATTTCGTGTATCCAATGCACCTGAATCCAAATGTCCGTAAGCCAATCCATGAAGTGTTTGGTGAAGATCTTACACGTCCAAATTTCTTCTTTATTGAACCATTGCAGTACCTTGAGTTTGTGCATCTCATGTCGAAGGCGACTATAGTTCTTACTGATTCTGGTGGAATTCAGGAAGAGGCTCCTGGCCTCGGTAAGCCAGTTCTTGTAATGCGTGATACTACAGAACGCCCAGAGGCTTTATCAAGTGGTACGGTACATTTGGTGGGTACAGATTATGATAAGATTGTTTATGAAGTAAGCACATTGCTTGATGATGCTGTTGCTTATGAAAAGATGTCTAAAGCTGTTAATCCATATGGTGATGGAAAGGCGTGTCATCGTATTGCGGATGTGCTAGCGGATAGAAAGATGGAGCGCTACACAGTGGGTAACTAACATTATTATAGATATTTATGATTGACATTTTGCTGAGTCTGGGGGGGGGTAAAAGATTAGTAGAGGACTACATTCGTTATAAGAGGTTAAGGAAGTGCTCTTTCTTGAAGCTTTTTATTGCTTATCCAGAATTCAGATATCAGGTTTATTATCGTGTGAGGCTACACTCACACATATGTCGCATATTGCTTAAACCATTACAGTTATTCAACTTCCATAATTTTTATATTAATTGCGGAGACATTGCAGGAGGCCTTTTTATTGAACATGGCTTTTCTACTATTATCTCATGTCGCCATATTGGAAGCAATTGTTGGATTAATCAGCAAGTGACAATTGGATACAGCGATGAAATTCATTGCCCATATATCGGAAATAATGTTGAAATTAAGGCCGGCGCTAAGGTAATAGGTGATGTTACGATAGGTGACGATGTTATTATTGGTGCCAATGCTGTCGTTGTAAAAGATATTCCTTCGCATTCCATAGTTGTAGGCGTTCCCGCTAGGATAATTAAAACACGTGGCTCTTTGAACGAACAATGGGTGAAGGTTAATTAATAATTAGGGAAACAGATGAAAGGTATAGTATTAGCAGGTGGTAGTGGTACACGTTTGTATCCAATCACCAAAGGCATTAGCAAGCAGCTTATGCCTATATATGACAAACCAATGGTGTATTATCCAATCAGTGTGTTGATGCTTGCTGGCATTCGTGACATACTGATAATTTCGACACCTTATGACCTTCCTGGATTTAAACGTCTTCTTGGCGATGGATCTGATTATGGCGTACGATTTACGTATGCAGAGCAACCTTCACCAGATGGCCTGGCACAAGCGTTTACAATAGGCAAGGATTTCATAGGTGATGACAGCGTGTGTCTTGTGCTTGGTGATAATATCTTTCAGGGCAATGGTTTTACTGCAAAACTCAAGGAGGCAGTACGTGCAGCAGAGGAAGATAAGAAGGCAACTGTATTTGGCTATTGGGTGAATGACCCAGAACGCTATGGGGTAGCAGAGTTCGATGCAGATGGGAATTGTCTATCAATAGAAGAGAAACCGGAACATCCGAAGAGTAACTATGCTGTTGTGGGGTTATATTTTTATCCTAACAAGGTGGTGGATGTGGCAAGTAAGATTCAGCCTTCAGCTCGAGGCGAATACGAAATCACTACTGTTAATCAGTGGTTCTTGCATGATGGCGAACTGAAAGTGCAGACTCTTGGACGTGGATTTGCATGGCTCGATACTGGTACACATGATTCATTATCAGAAGCCTCCACATATATTGAAGTCTTGGAAAAGAGACAAGGTTTGAAGGTCGCTTGTCTTGAAGGCATTGCCTATCGTCAGGGTTGGATAGACGAAGAACGTATGCGTGAGTTGGCAAAGCCAATGCTCAAGAACCAATATGGCCAGTATTTACTTAAAGTAATAGAAGAGGTAAAACAGACAGGTAATCCTAATTTAGATTAAAGTAAATCAAAGAGATATCTATGAACATACTTGTAACAGGGGCTAATGGACAGCTCGGTAATGAGATGCGTATCATAGCCAAACATTCAGATGATAATTATATCTTCACGGATGTAAATCAAGTTGAGGGTGTTGAAACAACTTACCTTGATATAACTGACATGGCTGCAATTCGAAAGGCGGTATCTGACAATCATGTAAATGTTATCGTTAATTGTGCTGCGTGGACAAACGTTGATGCATGCGAAACTGATGATAGACTTGCAGCTCTTGCAGAAAAACTAAATGCAGATGCTCCGGAAAATCTTGCCAAAGCAATAAAAGAAGTAAATGGACTTTTTGTTCAGATTTCTACGGATTATGTCTTTGGTAAAGAGCCTTATAATACACCTTGTCGAGAAGATCAGAAGGGAACGCCGACTGGTGTGTATGGCTCTACAAAGCTGCATGGTGAGCAGAAGATTATGGCCTCAGATGTTAAATATGTAATTATTAGAACTGCATGGCTTTATTCTGAGTTCGGTAAAAACTTCTGCAAAACAATGCTTAATTTAACCGCCACAAAATCTGAAGTAAACGTAGTTTTTGACCAATGTGGAACTCCTACCTATGCTTATGATTTGGCCAAGGCGATAGAGATTATAATTGAGGATTATAAAAAGGAAGCATCTTTGCCTCAATATTCTAAAACTGGCATATATCACTTTTCTAACGAGGGCGTGTGCTCATGGTTTGACTTTACAAAGATGATTGCAGAGTATAGCGGTCACAATGAATGTGAGATTAAACCCTGCTATAGCGTAGACTACCCAAGTCCAGTAAAGCGACCGGCATATTCCGTATTGGATAAGAGTAAAATTAAGAATACTTTTGGCGTAAGAGTGCCTTATTGGACGGACTCTTTGAAGTTATGTATTAGTAATTTGCAGAAATAGACAGAACATGGAAGTAATAAAGACCGCAATCGATGGAGTTGTAATCATTGAGCCTAAGGTGTTCAAAGATGCACGTGGTTACTTTTTTGAATCTTTCTCCCAGAGAGAGTTCGAAGAGAAAGTTCGCAAGATTAACTTTGTGCAGGACAATGAAAGTATGTCCTCTTATGGTGTGATGCGAGGTTTGCATTTCCAACGACCGCCATATACTCAAAGTAAACTGGTTCGTTGCGTAAAAGGAGCAGTTCTCGATGTCGCTGTAGATATACGTAAGGGTAGTCCCACTTATGGTCAGCATGTGGCCGTAGAATTGACGGAAGATAATCATCGCCAATTTTTTGTGCCGAGAGGATTCGCTCATGGCTTTTCAGTATTGTCTGAAACTGCAGTGTTCCAATATAAGTGCGATAATTTCTATGCCCCTCAGGCAGATGGTGGTATCTCTATAATGGACAATTCGTTAGGTATTGACTGGAAAATACCGACCGATAAGGCAATTCTTAGTGAGAAGGACACTCTTCATGCTTGTCTGAAAGACTTTGACAGTCCCTTTTCTATAGATATGAATTTTTATCCAGAATTTAAATAGGTTTTAGTGTTTGAGTAAAAGATATGGAACAATATAAGCGAACAATCGTAATAACTGGTGGTGCTGGTTTTATCGGATCACACGTCGTAAGGCTCTTCGTAAATAAGTATCCTGAGTACAATATTATAAATCTTGATAAACTTACATATGCTGGTAATCTTGCTAATCTCAAAGATATTGAGGATAAGCCCAACTATAAGTTTGTGAAGATGGATATTTGCGATTTCGACGCATTCTATCAGTTGATGCAGGATGAGCATGTTGACGGGATTATTCATCTTGCTGCAGAAAGTCATGTGGACCGCAGTATCAAGGACCCATTTACATTTGCCCGTACCAACGTGATGGGAACATTAACTCTACTTCAAGCAGCCAAACTATATTGGGAATCGTTGCCAGAAAAATATGAAGGCAAGCGTTTCTACCATATCTCTACCGATGAAGTATATGGAGCATTACAGATGACACATCCTGAAGGAATCAAGCCTCCGTTTACAACAAAGGCAAGTTCGGAAGAGCATCATCTTGCATACGGAGAAGATTTTTTCCACGAGTCGACAAGGTATAATCCACATTCTCCATATTCTGCATCTAAAGCAAGTTCTGATCATTTTGTCCGTGCTTTCCATGATACATATGGAATGCCGACAATTGTAACAAATTGCTCAAACAACTATGGCCCTTATCAGTTCCCTGAGAAGCTAATACCTCTGTTTATCAACAATATCCGTCATCGTAAACCGCTTCCTGTTTATGGCAAGGGCGAGAATGTTCGCGACTGGTTGTATGTCGAAGATCATGCACGTGCTATTGACTTGATATTCCATAAAGGAAAAGTTGCAGAAACCTACAATATAGGTGGCTTCAACGAGTGGAAGAATATCGACATTATAAAGACAGTTATAAAGACAGTTGATCGTTTACTTGGCCGTGCAGAAGGCGAAGACCTTAATCTTATCACATATGTGAAGGACCGTCTTGGCCATGATGCCCGTTACGCTATTGACTCAACAAAGCTGCAGAAGGAACTTGGATGGGAACCAAGTTTACAGTTCGAGGAAGGAATTGAGAAGACAGTGAAGTGGTATCTTGATAATGAGGAGTGGCTTGAGAATGTGACTTCTGGTGATTATCAGAAGTACTACGAGAAGATGTATGAGAATTAATTCTAATGAGAACTAAATTAATGTTTGTATAATAGGCTATCGGATTCATTTTTAATCTTTTATGTCTGAGACCAATAATAAGTTAATAGTCAAGAATACATTATATCTGTATATACGTACATTCTTTACAATGCTAATCTCGTTATATACATCGAGAGTTGTATTGTCTGTGCTTGGGGTTAATGATTATGGTATTTATAATGTTATCGGCGGTATTGCAGGTTCTTTTAGTTTCTTGTCATCAATGTTGTCAAATGCCACTCAACGATATTTGAATGTAGCGATTGGACAAGACGATATGGTAAAAGCAAATCATGTGTTCAATATGAACATGATGATATATTTGATATATGCATTTGTTTCTATCTTGATCGTCGAAATTGGTGGAGTATGGTTTATTGAAAATAAAATGGTTTTACCACCAGAGCGAGTTGATGCTGCTTATTGGTGTCTACATTCTACTGTTGTAATACTGTTTGTTTCTCTTGTATCATCGGTATATGAGTCTGTTCTCATAGCCCGTGAAAACATGAAGGTATATGCTTATATGGGTATTTATGATGCCATAATGAAACTATTAATAGTCGTTATTGTAAGCATTATAACCTTCGACAAACTTAAAACATATGCTGTTTTAATTGCTTTAATATCAATCTCGGCAAGACTTATTCCTACTATTTATACTATAATGCATTATGATGAAACAAAACTGAAATATTATTGGGATACCTACAGTTTTAAAAGTATGTCAAAATTTATCAGTTGGAACTTTATAGGCACGGTTGTTTTTATTCTGAACGACCAAGGTATGAATATGCTGTTAAATATGTTTTTTGGACCAGCTGTGAATGCTGCAAGAGGATTGTCTGTACAGGTAAAAACAGCAGTGAGTAATTTTGCGATGGGATTCTTTACAGCTGTAAGACCACAAATAGTTAAATCTTATGCCGCTGGCGACACATCACGTTTTACAGAACTTATATTTAATAGTGGAAAGTTTACATTTTTCTTATTGTGGTTAATATGTCTTCCGGTAATGCTTCGAATTGATAATTTATTGTTGTTTTGGTTAGGCAATGTTCCAGATTGGACTGGGAAATTCGTGGTATGGATACTGATATTTAATCTCATAAATTGCAGTTTTTGCGATCCAATGTGGCAAGGCATGCAAGCCATTGGAGACTTGAAAAAATATATATCTATTGGCAGTTTCATTTATTTATTAGCATTTCCTGCTACCTGGATAGCTTTTAAATTTAATGGTTCTCCATTATTGGCATTTCAAATATTGGTTATAGTTCGAGTTGTATATTTTATGGTTACAATGCAAATATTTCGTAACCATTCATATTTCACATTATCTGAATATGCTCAAACAGTATTATTTCCCGTGTTTAAGGTCGTGATATTCTCGCTTGTACTTTCAATATTAATAAATGATGCTATGCCAGATGGTCTTATATCTTCTATAGTCTGTTTACTTTTATCAGTTATAATTGTTATATCTTCAATTCTTATTGTAGGTTTAAAACATAGTGAGAGAATAGTTTTAATAGAAACCATAAAAAAGAAATTATGCAGACATTAGTTAATAGAATATGTTCAAAGATAGAGCGAAGAAGTATTAATAGAATAAATTGGATTAGGACTTTATATTTTAATTTTCGCCTTCTTCCTTATAGACAAGCGAAACAACTGCCATTTTATGTTTATGGTAAACCAGCTTTCAATAGTTTATGTGGAAAAGTTGTTTTTAAATGTCCAATAAGCCGTGGAATGGTAAAAATTAATGAACAGAAAATTTTTGCACCTTCTCTTCAAACTCTAAACACACAAATTAATCTTTGTGGTACATTGATAATTAGAGGCAAGACAATGATTGGTTGTGGCAATAAAATAATTGTTGCTAAAGGGGCTGTATTGGATCTTGGGGCTAATACTAAAATAACTGACTTTTGTAATATTGATTGTTGGATCAGTATTACAATTGGTGATGGAAGTACTATAGCTCATAGAAGTCAAATAATGGATTCTAATCATCATTTCGTTGTCAATGTTAATAAAAGAATAATTGCAAAAAATATGGCTCCCATTTCTATAGGCAAGGAAACATGGATATGTAATTCTACTACAATAACAGGTGGTGCTAAAATTTCAAACTATTGTATTGTTGGTAGTAATAGTTTAGTAAATAAGGATTTTTCTAAAGAAGGGGATACTTGTTTAATTGCAGGAGTTCCAGCTAAAGTAATAACTAAGGGTATTTTTAGAATATATGACCAAGACAATGAAGATATGCTCATAAATTATTTTAGTAATTGTGATATTCCCTATTCTATAAATGATGAAGATATCCCTTCTTTGATGGGGGGGGGAGGAAAAAAACAGCACATTAATTTAAGATAAATATTGAAAATGTAATATACTTAACAAAATGAAACAAATAACATTTCTGTTGTTCGGTCCCTGCTCTTCACCAGGTGGTGGTTATAAAATAATATTCGAGCATGCAAACAGGCTTGTTCAAAGCGGCTTCAAAGTAAACATTGTTTGTCCGGTTTCTTTAAATTGGATTAAAGGTTCTTTGTATTACAAAATTCAATGTATTTATGCGTATTTCTTGAGGAAATTTATAATTGGATATGATTGTAGTTGTTGGTTTCCTATAGATAAAAGAGTAAAATTTTATCTAACCTATTCTCTTAATTACCGTCATGTGCCGAAATCAGATATATACATAGCAACAGAAGTTAGGACTGCACCTTATCTCAATTCCTATCCTATAGATGCTTCACGTAAATTCTATTTCATTCAAGATTATGAGAATTGGTTTGTATCAGACGAACAAGTACGAAGTACATATCATTACAAAATGAATAAGTTTGTTATAACCAATTGGCTGAAAAATATAGTAGAAAAAGAAGAATCTGAAAAGTGTACTTTAGTGCCAAATGGGTTTGATTTTGAAGAATATAAGATAATAAAGCCTATAGAAAGCCGAAATAAATTTACTATTTCCATATTATATCATAATCATGAAAGGAAGGATTGTAAAACGGCTTTAAAAGCTTTAGATATAGTAAAACAGAAATATCCACAAATTAAAGTTCTTGCTTTTGGAGCTTGCCCCAATCCAGGACTGCCAGAATGGTATGAATATTCTCAGCGACCTAATTCTCAAGAACATCTATGGATAAATAATGAAGCAGCTATATATGTTGGGTCTAGTAAAATTGAAGGTTTCGGGTTGACTGTTGGTGAGGCAATGCTGTGTGGTGAAGCTGTAGCATGTACTGATAATCTAGGTTATCAAGAAATGGCGAAGCATGAAGAAACGGCATTGCTGTCTCCAATAAAAAATCCAAATAAACTTGCAGAGAATATTATGCGACTCATAGAGGATGATGAACTTCGTATAAGATTAGCTAAAAATGGGGAACATTACATAAAGGAACATTTTACATGGGAAAAATCACAAACTATATTGAAGAATCTATTAAATCAGTGTTAATATGGTTTATTTAATCATTCTATTGGCTCTTATAGTCTTTTCCGTTAATTATGACTTTAGAGGCAATTTAGTATGTAAAGCCAATAAACCATATATGTTTATGTGTATATGCTTTATACTATTGGCAGGTTTAAGATTTTTTGTTGGTAGTGACACTCATAATTATGTATATGATTTTAGTGTAATGCCTGACCTTTCAAGACTATCTGAATATCATCGATTGGATTCTCGATATCAGTTTGGATGGGATGCATATGTCTGTATAATAAAGTCTTGTTTCGGGAATTTTGTTTTTGTGCAATTAATTACTGCTGCCATCGTCAATATTGTGATTTTCTGGTTTATCAAGCGGAATACATCCCACGTTTTTTTAGCAGTTTTATTCTATTATATATTGAATTACTTTGAATTCAATACCGAAATTATGAGAGAGTCTATTGCTGTTGTTTTGGGATTGGTTGCAGTTTCATTGTATGAAAGAGACAGAAAAATATTCTTTGTATTGCTACTTTTATTGGCATATGAATTTCATATTTCTGCAATTATACTAGCAATAATCCCTTTTATTATTAAAATAAAATACAGCCGAAAACTTGTGATATGTACTGTTTTATTTTCGTTGGTTGTACCATTAGTTTTTACCAGAATATCTGGCCTTGCTAATTTATTAAGTTTATTTGCTTCAAGTGATCCTGATTACTTACGTCATTATCTAAATCAGACTGTGGATAGTTCTAGAAATATTATTTATTATTTAGACTTGTACATGTCATACATAATAATTCCATTATTCTGCTTGGTGTCTCTTAAAGAAAAATCAAAGTATGCAGGAATGGTAATAGTCTTTATGATTATTCGTTGTATGGGTATGTTTACGTACGCCTTTTATAGATTCGGAAATTATTTTGAACCATTTTATTGGTTGTTATTGGCAGATACAACATATTACTACTGGCGGAAAATTCATATATCAAAACAAATGCTGGTCCTTATAACTACTATATGCCTTCTTTTCGTTTATCAGAGGGCGCAAATTGGGAATTATCCGATGTATCCAGAGCACAAATTATATGAACGCTATATCCCATATGAGATGGTAAATACAACAGATAAAAATTATTCTCTTTGTAATTCTAAGTATTATTTTCGTAATGGCATACACAACTAATAAACAAATTATAGCATACTATCTTCCCCAGTACCATCCAACAAAGCGTAACAATGAATGGTGGGGAAAAGGTTTTACCGAGTGGACAAATGTCGGTAAGGCAAAAAAGTTATATCCTGGTCATTATCAGCCAAAAGTGCCATCAGAACTCGGTTATTATGATTTGCGTTTGCCTGAAGTGAGAGAAGAACAGGTTGAACTGGCAAAAGAAGCAGGCGTTACAGGTTTCTGTTATTATCACTATTGGTTTGAAGCTGGTTTTGAAGAGTTGGAAAGGCCATTCAATGAAGTGGTGGAAAGTGGTAAACCTGATTTCCCGTTCTGTTTATGTTGGGCTAATGAATCATGGTATTCTAAGTTTTGGAATAATGATGGAACAGTAGAGAAAAAAATACTTGCAGAACAGAAGTATCTTGGAAAGGAAGATAACGAAAAGCATTTTTATTCTCTGCTTAAGGCTTTTAAAGATAAGCGATATATAAGGATAGACGGTAAATTATTATTTGTAATCTACCAGCCTTTAGGCTTTAAGAATTTTAAGGAATTCAAGGCTCAATGGAATCAGTTGGCTATAGAAAATGGTTTGGAGGGATTCTTCTTCGTTGGGCAGACATTGCATAAAGAAAAAATCGATGAAATCATAGAATATGGTTTCGATGCAGTAAACCATTGTCATAGACTTGATAACTACTATCAGTACAACAAAGCCTCAAACTTCGTGATGCGTTGTTTTAATTTTGCCAGAAAGTTTATCAAAGTCCCTTATATTATTTCATATAAGAAGGCAATAAAACATAGTGTCTTTGAAGAAGACTATCGCGAGGATGTGTTCCCTACAATGATGCCAAACTGGGATCATACTCCAAGAAGTGGTCGTGGCGGTACTGTTCTGCATAATGCAACACCAGAGTTGTTTGAAGAACATGCCAAAAAAGTACTTGCAACAACCAAGAACAAGAAAGATGACAAGCGTATTGTCTTCTTGAAATCTTGGAACGAATGGGGTGAAGGTAATTATATGGAACCGGATTTAAAATTTGGTAGAGGTTTTATAAATGCATTGAAGAGGGCTTTAAAAGATGAGTAGAGTAGCAATAGTAGCATACGAGACAAATCCAGCTGTATGCAGTTCGATGATGATGCATGTGGATATGATGGCAGATAGTGGTCATGATATTGTGATGTTTCTTCAGAACAAAATTGACAGAAATCTTTTTAGAGATTACAATTATAAGATAGAGAACTTTGAACGACCTTCGGAACTCTCTAATTTGTTTTCTAAACATGAAATCGAAAAAGTATGGTGCACAAATGTGATGTACGTTTTGAAACTTGTACGCATAACTAAACTCCCTATTTATCTTTGGAAGCAAGGGGATGCAGCTGCTGAGAGTTTTATGGTGCATCATAGTTACTTGCGAAAGTGGGTGCTCCAGATGATTGATGCTTATACACTTCGCAAAGTGGCGGGAGTAATCTATGTGTCAGATGCAATGAAGGATTACTATGAAAATAAATATGGGGTAAGAACAAAATCGATTGTAGTGCCGTGTTTGTCTGAATTTGCGAATACCAAAGTGGAAAATGTCGAACGAATTCCTGACTCTTTTGTGTATATCGGAGGTTTGTCTGTATGGCAATGTTTCGACGAAATCCTGAAGTTGTACGCCAAAATCAGAACCGATAAGTCAGTTTTCCATATTATAACCTTGAATACGGAGGCTGCAAGAAAAAAGGTTCTAGAAATTGTTGGTGATGACAAGAATATAGAGATATATGGCATTACCGATAGGAATCAGATACCTGCTACGCTCAATAAGTTTGAATATGGTTTTCTTATCAGAAAAAATGATGTGGTTAACCAAGTTGCAGCTCCTATTAAATTTTTAGAATATTTGTCATGTGGAGTGAATGTAATCATGACTAATGCTGTCCCATCCTATGCGAAGTTGGTGGAAGACAACAATGTGGGTACCGTGGTAGACATGAGTGCTGAGAACATCACTATCAATCCTTATAATCCTAATGCCAAAGAAATATATAAAAAACACTTTAATCGTGAGGCATATGTGGGTAAATATAAGTGCCTGTTACGTGATGATGAAATAGAATAACAAGCTAGGCGGCACTTCTTTGCGACTCGAAAAACGTCACGATGTGGGTGGGAAACCGCAAAAGTTATGTGCAGCGATGACGACTATAATTGGTCGCTCTTCGAATATCAGATAGGAGCGTGCCTAGAGGCGTGACTGTGTATGCAAGTTGTTGCACAGTGTGACGTGATTACAAAACATTATCGTAATTTTTAGAAGAAAATGTAGGTGTGGCTGATGTGGTTGTTGAGTTATGGAATAACTGCAGCCTTTAGGATAGCGGCACTTTTATTAGGATAATCGTGTGTGGAAGATGATGAAAGTTTTAGTTCTAGGATATTTTGGCTATACGACGAATCAATTGGATGGTCAGACAGTAAAGACAAGGGATATTTATCGTTTAGCAAAAGAACAGTTAAAGGATTGTGATGTTGAGTATTTCGATACCCAAACGTTACAAAATAATAAATTTTTGGTTTTTAGAATGTTCTTTAAAGTTATGCGCTGTAAAACGTTATTCTACTTACCTGCACATAACAATTTGAAAGTTTTTTTCCCGATAATTTTTTTATTATCGCAACTGTTCCGCTTCAAGATACATTATTTCGTCGTTGGTGGATGGTTAAGAGAATACCTGACAAAACTACCTATCCATCGTTTCATGCTTAGTCGTATAAAAGGTATTCATGCTGAAACCAAAAGATTAAAGAAAGAATTGGAGGATTATTATCATTATAAGAATGTTGATATATTCCCTAATTTCCGATTCTTTGATTATACACCAAAACCTTCAGAATCTGAGAAACTTAGGATTGTCTTTATGGCTCGTGTTATGAGGCAAAAGGGTATTGATTGGATTTTTGACATGGCTGATTATATAAAGAAAAATGGTTTGCACGAAAAATTCTCAATGACATTCTTTGGACCTGAAGATAATGATGATAAACAGTATTTTGAGAGTAATGTGGCAAAGTATGGTTTTGTAGAATACCGAGGTGCTTTACAGCCTAAAGAAATTCATGAGACTCTTAGCAATTATGATGTTATGCTGTTGCCTACACATTTCTATACAGAAGGTCTTCCTGGTTCTGTAGTGGATGCTTATATATCAGGGATTCCTGTGATTGTAACAGAATGGAAGCATTCTCATGAATTTGTTGATGACGGCAAGAGTGGATTTATTGTTCCTTTTGAAAATGGTAAACAACAAATGATAGATAGAGTGATATCTCTTGAAAAAGATAGAAATCTTTTGAGAAGCATGAAAGCAAATGCACTCATCAAACGCATGGAATTTGCTCCGCCGAGGTTGGACAATTTAATAGTATAAAAATAGCAATAACCATAAAAATAAAATGAGTAAAATATTTATCGGGGGGGGGTGGTAGCAAATATATACCATTGGACACATCCCAAAGTGTCAGAAGATAAAATACCATATTGGTATAAGCGTTCTATTACGGGTGAGTTATGGCATCTTATTCGTAAAGGTATCTGTCAGAATATAGCTCCTAACTGTGTGTTGACACCAGTACGTATAGGTTTGTATCGAATGTGTGGATTCAAGATAGGCAAGGGATGCTTTATCGGTATGAAATGCTATTTGGACGACCTATGTGTTGACAAAATCATTATTGGCAACAATGTAACTATTTCTTATGGAGTGTATTTTGCTTGTCATGGACGCAAACAAGAACATAACATGATAGTAATAAAAGATGGTGCATACATAGGTATGCGTACATCCATAACTGCACGTCATGATATAGAAATTGGCGAAGGAGCTATAATAGGTGCAATGGCTTTGGTTAATAAATCAGTCCCTGCAGGAAATACCGCAGTTGGAGTTCCTTGTAGAGTAATAAAAGAAGATAGACAATCTTAATACATCAGCAAAGTTAATATATAGAGACAGTTGTGAAATATCCAAAATCCAGTGACCGGAAGGGATTGTCCGCTGCTTCGCTTGTATTGAAAACCTCAAACGATAATCCCCAGTTAGATTTAGAAATATCCTACTTTTTATAAGGAAGAATACACTAAAAATAGAAAACAGCATGCAAGATTACGGATTAGTATCAATAATAACCCCCACATGGGCATGTGCTGATTTTATAGCAGAGACAATAAAGAGTATTCAGACGCAGACGTACCAGAATTGGGAACTGCTTATACAGGATGACTGCTCGAAAGATAATACATTGGAGGTTGTTAAGTCATTTATGGAAGCGGACAATCGAATCAAATATGAGTGTAACCCTCAAAACTCAGGTGCCGCCATTACCAGAAATAATGCTTTGCGCAGGGTGGCTGGCCGGTGGGTTGCTTTTCTGGATTCGGATGATTTGTGGAGTCCTGAAAAATTGGAAAAGCAGTTGGCTTTCATGGTTAAGAACGGTTATTATTTTACATACACGGGATATGAGGAAATGGATGAAAGTTCCAAACTGACGGGTGTGACGATTTCAGGACCGAAGCATGTCTCTAAGTTCGGTATGTATAGCTTCTGCTGGCCTGGGTGTTTGACTGTTATGTATGATCGAGAGAGGATAGGATTGCTGCAGATTTCTGACATCAGAAAGAATAATGACTATGCAATGTGGCTCAAAGTCATACAAAGAGCAGATTGTTTTTTGTTAGATGAGTGCTTGGCTAGATATCGCAGGGGAAGAAAAGGCAGTGTTTCGACTCATGGTTATGTTACTATGATACGGTGGCATTATAAATTATGGCATGAGGCGATGTCTTTGAGCGCTATAAAGAGTGTGTTTTGGACAGGAATGAACTTGGTTTGTGGTGTTTATAAGAAACTGCGCTATGTGAGTAAATATGATGCTCCTGATATTTAATGTCAGGTGTTTGAATGCGGTAGTGTCTGATAATTCTTGATGTGTTGTAATGCGTTGATTGATGATGCGATGGTTTCTTGTGGGGGTTAAATAACTTGTTCTAGGCAGGTTGTCATTGATATCTGTATTTTATGAAACTTTATAGGAATCTTTTTTACGTGCTATTTTGAATCTTCGCGGTGGGCGTAACATTGATGTGTCTTGTGCCTCAGGATTCGATAACAGGTCGCATTTCTACTGGACTGGTAACGGGTTCGTTCGTCGGTGCCGTCAATGTGTTCGTCAATTATGCTCATGCCAGGAGTTCTTATTTTAGGGAACTTGCTATTGCATTGCTTGAGATATGTCATGAACTTGGTGGTGATCTTGTTAGAGCGAGAATGAGGAATAAGGATCTTGCGGATTCAACGAAGAAAGAGATTGTTGCGCAGTACAAGAACGGTCACAAGTTCGAAATGGAGGAGGTCTGCGGGATGGAACAGCGCTATTCGAAATTGGTGGCAAAAGTCGATGATGATGCTTTTTCTGGTATTGTGCTTTCTGACATAAAGGTGAAAAAACTGCTCGGAGAGATGGAATCTTTCATTGGCATTGATGTCAAATATCTGCATAGTGAATTACAGTCCTGTCTGGGTTTTAGTCTGTTGTCCGTAAGAGCCCCAAAGGAGGAGCAACTTCTTGCAATTGGAGAACCGGATGAGTTCTTTGGACGTCTTATTGAATATAACAAGGAGTTTCAGGGGCATCTCGAATCTGATTTGAAGCGTTTGGCTGAATTGTGCACTTCGCTGAGTCGTTTGTTGAGGAGTTCTACTTCGGCGGCTACTAGGAAAATGATTGATGAGATTCCGAGGGTTTCGTTTGCTTTATTGGAGGAGGATGTGGCTTGAGTCTTATGCTTGAAGGGATTGGTTGCTGCTTCGCTCAGAGTGAAAACATTAAACGACAATCCATACATGTCTCAGTTTGATGCATCTGGAATTGAAAATGTGCCATAAGGGCAGCGTTCAATATGTCATTTTGTCAAAAACGGATAAGATGTTCAATTGGTATGTCTATTGAATTTGACAGCATATGATAATCGTATAGAGGTGTTGACAGTTTGTTTTAAAACTGTTTTCGAATATACGGTTAGAAAGTTATTCTGTTAAATCTTTTAATTTGCTAGCTATGGAATATAAAAAGCCAAAAGTCTTAGTGAAGAGTCGCATTCAGTTAGCTGATTGCAGTCGCAAAGGCCCTTGTGGTAGGCCTTCTTGTTCGTCCAAACCTTCGGGAAGGCACTAGTGTTTTTCGCGGTAGCGCAAATCGCTACCGCATTCTGTTATGTATTACTACACATTTCCATATATAATTTACAGGAACTATCAAGATTATGGATATCTTACAGATAATCGTAATTTTGGGTATGACACTGCGTCAAAAAGTTGTTTGAAACTTGGCGATAGAATTCTGTCAAAGACAGGGAGCGTTTTTTACTCTGTCTTGTCGGAACATCCTCGTTCTTTGACTGAAATTGTCGATGAGTAGAGCTCAATCTTCAGTGATGCAGCTCGCATAGACATAGAAAATGATGCTTGCAGCTTTTTCTCGGATCTTTCCCGAGATGGATTTATTGGTCAAGTTTCCAGTCTTCAAGATGTTTCTTTGAATTCCTCGTTTTCCTACGATTCTAGAGAGCCTCTTTTACTTATTGATGAGGAGAACTCCGATGAGAGTAGTTCCTTGGATAGCATTTGGAATGATGAATATAGATTGGTGCGAGTCCATTTGAATATTTCTGGACCTTGTAATGAACATTGCGTTCATTGCTATTTCCCGGATGAGTACAGAACAAAAATAATGTCGAAAGCCCAGTTCTGTTCAATATTAGATCAGTGCATCGAGTGTAATGTCATGAATATTACATTGAGCGGCGGCGAGCCTATGTTAAATCCGAACTTAATCTATTTCATTGATAAGTGTAGAGAGAATAACTTTTCAATAAATATTCTGTCAAATCTTACCTTATTAACGGATGATATGGTGTCAGTATTCAGTAAGACGCCGTTGCTCAGTGTGCAGACATCGTTGTACTCTATGGATGCTGCTATTCATGACTCTATTACGAAGGTGAAAGGTAGTTTTGTAAAGACCAAACACGCGATAGAAATGTTAAGAGAGCATAATGTTCCGATGCAAATTAACTGTCCTATAATAAAACAGAA
>ERZ1026772.542-NODE-542-length-26805-cov-12.075738_pt1 | contig 26805 bp, 29 predicted proteins | sample MGYA00380124_ERZ1026772 | MGnify/ENA primary metagenome ERZ1026772 (study PRJEB33269, sample SAMEA4719760) | human gut metagenome | biome: human-associated habitat; feature: organic feature; material: feces | place: Cameroon | collected 2013-10 ...
ATTTAATAATTATATTATTACTTCTATTCACAATAATAATATATAATCAAAAAAAAACGGAATTACAAAAGGGAAAAAAGATAGAGGATGGAAGTAATTCCATCCTCTAATTTATTAGTAGTTTGCAATATCAGCAGCTTTAATATAAAGATCGGGACATTCTTCTGAGAGTCTGCAAAGCATTTCATAATCAGGATAATCTTCATCGAATTCGTCGAATAATTCTTCTGCTCTGCTATACTCTTCAGCTAAATGTTGAGAACCATGGCTATCAGCATAATCGTAACAGCTTTTCCATTTTATAAAATCTGGTTGCACTCTTTCGATAATGCTAGCTATTTTTCTAATTATTTCTTCTTCGCTCATAGCATCTAACTCCTTTCTACAGCCTCTTTTCTATCTAAACGCATATTATCATAAATATATTCAGCACACTCAAAAATGTTATTAGTTCTGATATAAATAAACGGACAATGTATAACAGCATCTAGAATTAATGCTCTAGCTTGAGTTTGATCATATTCTCCATCATTTACATCTTGAACGGTATTAAAGTTATTAACCAGTTCAATTAATTTAAATAATTGATTTCTATTATAAGACATAGAAATGAATTCGTCTTTATAGAACGGGTATTTATCTTTAATAACTGTCATCGCAGTATCTAATAATTCGCAACGGTATTTTATAAGTTCATCTAAACCATTTTCACCATTGCTTATTAATATATTGTAAACAACTTCTGACAACACGTACATGTATTTGTCCATAGTCTCAGTATATATTTTACCAGAGTAGATGATGGAACTAAAAGAATCATTAAATCTTCTAGTTTCAGTTTTGTCATCAATAAAGAACCAACTATAATTCTTTACGGCATATTCAGCCAATTTAAAATTAGTATAATTCCGTTCATTACATTTAACTCTTTCTACTACGGGAGCGCAAGGAGCACAATAAGCACCATTGATATTCATAATATTAGACCTCCTTATATGTCTTAAAATTAATTTAACGTTATTCTAAAATTATAAATAAAATATTATAGAACTATTTATTAATTGTGCGCCTATAGCTCAGTGGTAGAGCCGACGGCTCATAACCGTCTGGTCCTAGGTTCGAGTCCTAGTGGGCGCACCAATTTTTCTCTTAGAGTCATCTCAAGTTAATTTTGTTTGTCATGTAATTCAACCACACATTCCTTAAAGCAAAAATGTTCCCGTAGGTTTTAACACCTACGGGCTTTTTGCTGGCTTAAACATCCATTTGTCTATTAGAATAGTATTCTCTAATATTAGCAGTCTGAGTATTTAAGAAGTTATAATCTATATACACAGCTATACGAGATTTTCTAGCCAATACTAAACCAATAGTTTTTAATACCATAGTCTCCCAGTCTATAACTATCGGACATTCTTGACCATTATTAAATAATTTAAGCTCTATAAATACTGCGGGATTTAAATGCTGTTTTAAGATGAAGTCTTTAACTTCTAATAAGTTAGTTCCATCAAATAATTCAGTCAAATCTATTTCTAATGGAGTATCTAAATCATCACATTCGCAATCTGTTGTGATTAATCTATCCCATCCATTAAGATTCTTCTGAGGAATATTATCGAAGCTAGTATAATATGCAGTAATATTACCATCAGCATCTAATTCTTTAATTTGATCATGTTGAATTTCAGAAAAATATCTATAATACATCGGTGCAGGGAAACGCACTTCGACGGCATACTCTAATACATAGTTAGAGCTTACAAAGCCTTGACGTTCACCATCATCTACAGATATTTCCTCAGGTTCTCTAATATGAATATAATTAACTTGTCTTACAAAGAATTCAGTCTTGCCATTTATATCTCTTAATTTGCAAATTATAGGGCAAGTCGAATGCGTATTCAAATAATTTAAGAATTCAATTATTTTAGGAATTGAACCGTCTTTCATTACTTGAAATCCAGCATCTTTAGCTAATTGTACCATAAGATCATATGGTAAATGGAAATCCATATCTGCATATCTACCAGATGTTGTACCACGATCACCAACATTAAACTGTAAGAACTTAAATAAGTCTATTTGTTTAGCTTTAGTATTAACTTTCATCTTATAATTAAAATTTATAAGCATTAATTCATTAATACAACCTATATAGATATTTCTTTCTTTATCTGAAAAGAATACATCTCTATTATTGGTGATTCTGCTATTCATATTAATATCACCAAATTTCCAGTTTAAGTTTTCATTATCAAACTGTAAATCTGGATTCGGCACTATAGCAAGAGCTGGCTTTGCACGTTTAATTAATTCTTTATTACTATATTTTTTATATTCGTCGATTACATGCTTTCCCTCAATATAGATAGTCTTGAAGTAATTCTCTGGAAAATGGTCTAAGAACCATTTCTTCATATATCCGATGCATAATGAATATGCGTGTACATATGACGGAGTGCATAATGAAGATAATAATTTAATCTTTTGAACTCTACCAAATGCCAATGGTTTAAATTTATTAATATCTGAGAGTTCTATAGAACTAGCTTCTCTTTTATCTGGTCTCATTTCTGTAACCTCCTTTATTAATAGCATGTAAAAAGATAAAAAAAATAGACCCATAGCAATACTGCTATGGGTCATAGTTTTTACAAATCGATCTGTTGCATTACGATTGTAAAGTATTCTTCACCAGTGATATCATCGAATTCAATATTACGATCTTGATCAAATGCTTTAACCAAAACCTTATTACGTCCTTCAGTACCCATGTAATTATATTCTACACGAATAACTTCACATTGTACTTTGTCATCACCAGTATAGTCTTTTACAACAATAATATCTCCAGGTCTCAAATTATCAGGAATATATCTAGCTAATTCGTACATATAATTCTCCTATTATTTCATACAATTTTTAATAGCCATAAGATCTTCTTGAGAATATGCTTCTCTAGAAAGATTTATAAAGCTATTCATTGTAATCAAAATATCTTTGCAATGGTTAATGTCATTATTAAACATACCATCGTTTTTAGAGATATACATTGCATTTCTAGGATTGAATACTCTTTCACTTCTTGCAATATACTCCTTATTTATGAGATATAAAATATTAAGACAATCGCCGTCAAACACATTGTTCACATAGGTCGCTAATCTATGCAGTTCTCTTATGAACTTCTATATATCTCTATATAGGTCAGACTATATCACATCCAGAAATATCTGGAGTTGCCCATTTCGAATATGCTTATATTCTACACAAATAGTCGTTGAACTTTACTATTATTTCTAATAGTCTTAGCTGCTGGTTGTGCATTGTTAGTAATCCTTAGCACTTATATATTTATATAAGCTTTTATTTCAGCATAGATCATTCTATAAACTTGTTTCTACTTTCGTGGCTATTAAATAGCGTTATAGACTTTAGCAGGTTCCAGCAATTAGAGCAATAATTGCACATGTTACCATATACAATGACTTTGTTTTTAGTGAGTTAATCAGCGGCGAGAGGTCCTAATATTTGTAAAGGAATTTCCATTGTATGCTCGAAATTAATATCAACACAATACATTTGTAGAATTGAACCATAGTTAATACTAGGATTTCGATTAATAATAAATGGAATACCTTCAGGAGAAGCTTTGATAATATTTCTAATAATATCAACTACACGAGGGTTAACCTCTAGTACAGCTTTGTACCATATATCATAAGCTACAGAAAGATTTACATTATAAGTCTTCTTAATGATATTAATAATGGTTTGTTGCATAACCTTTACCAATACATGATAAGACAAGATAATCTGATCAATACGTAATTTAGGATTTGATACAATTACTGAACGAGATGTAAAGTTATATCTACCACCAAAAAGATTACGGATTACACCTTTCTTTTTAGCTAAGATATTTTCAATCTCTTTATATAACTCCATGACTTTCTTTTGGAGCTGATATAGAAGTACCTTTTTAAGTTTAGTCTTTCTAAAGATCTTTAAATCATCTCTATTAGTCTGACAAACTAATTTAGCAATCATATTATAGATTGCATTAGTACCCTCGAATACGAGATTCTCACCTTCAACCCTTACAGGTCTTAAGTGAGTTGTATATACCGGAATAGAGTGAATGAACACTTTATCACGGTTAAACATTATATGATCATAGTATGCTCGCTTACTAGCATTATTAGCATTCTTCTTCATATAATAATACATAATCTCATTAAATCTATTATAGAATTCCAGCATACCAATTCTATAGAATGGTTCATCTGCTAGCTTTTCTACAGATTCTTTCTTGAATCCATCTTCAGTCTTCTCTTCTTCACCATTGAGAATATTGTCAAGCTTCGAAGCTCCGACAAGTGCTTCAATAGATTTAAAGAGATTCGGATGAATAATATGATATTTTTGTTTCAGAACACACCAGCCAAAATACTCGAAATTATCATCAATATATTTGACTTGAGTTCCACAGTTCGGGCAAATACGACCATGGTTAATACGATTTCTCATATAACCACATTCACATCTGTATCTATCTACAAATGCATCATCACCAGTAAGAGCACCAAATCTACTAGAGAAGATAGAGTTCTCAGACTTCAAATCTTTCTTAATAGATTGTGGCTCTTCAATATAAAATCCATTACCATGAATAATATCTTTAATACACTCTTCATCCATATCCAAAATTTCAATATGAGTGTCATATCTAAAATTTGGATCGTAGATTTTAGATTGCGTTCTGATATTTAATTGTGCCATGTAATTCCATCTCCTTAAATTTCAAGTTTACATGCAGTCTTCAATAATACAGAGCAATTAATACCATGGAATTCTTCAGCTCTCACAATAAGATTGATAAGAATACCAATATCAAATTTTCCCTCTCTGTAGTTTTGTTTAGCTGCTTCGATAAGCTTATACATAAACTTATTTCTTTGGAATAAGATCGCTACATTGATCAAATCCCAAAGCTTTTCTTCAGCATCATTCTTCAGAAGATTATTAATAGTGAATCTATCATATTTAAATTCCTTATTATCATCTTCATTCTTCAGTCTGAAGATATCAATATTATTGATTACACAATATAATGCCATTTCATTTCTCGGAACTTCAGTATCTCCAATGAAATTAATGACAATTCTTTCATATTTCTTATCTTGCTTTTTAAGTAATGCCAGATTTGCAGCCACTTCATCTTTAGTCATGAAGTTGTAAATATGCTTCTTCATTTGATTAATGATAACTGCCATAGTAACTGCATCGGTTTTAGTATCTGCGAAATGTTCAATGATTCCCCAGAATACGTCTTGCATAGAAAGCTCAATCATCTCTTCGTCAATGACAAATGGAATACCCATAGTTGCCATAGTTAGCCAAGAGTCATATTTAAGATGATCTTCTTTCATTGTTACAGTAAGTTTGTTAGCTACCATTTTCACAAATTCATCCATACCATTAGCAAATGTCAGTGATTTGATAGCCATCCTTTTTTCAATTTCTGTTTTCAAAACTTTTGAATAATCGTTCATAATTGAACCCTCCTTTATTATATGAGTGTTTTGAAGCCTATTTTTATCTACTTCAACCACTTCACATTTATAATATATAATTAACGAGCTAATTGGCTCACATCATAGTAATTCTGAGATTGGAGGTTTAGTTAAATATGCGTAAAGCTAGAGTAGTGACAAATCCTGAAGATATAAAATATTTATTAGAACTAACCGAAGAAAGATGTTTAGAGAAGTCTTTTATTACTGAGGCTTTCGGTGAATATAAAGGTAGTCCTAGATTTTATCCATATGATATTGTAACCATACCACCTAATTCTTATGGGCCTGAGGGTAAGCGTAATAAAAATGCTTTTAAGACGACTGTTGGATTGTGGGTATTTAATAAAGCATTTGTTGAGAAAGATCTCTTTGATATATTCCACTATGTTAATGATACATTCGGAAAGAAAATGGCTAAGAAATTTAAAACTAAGATCTCTGAAGCCATTCTTGAAGATAGATTGCCATTAGAAGCATTTAAAACTTATATTAAAAAGCTTAATAAGTTTATGCCATATGCAACATTCTTATCTGCTTCTTATACTATGAAAATGCTTACAGTAACTAAAATTGTTGAAGCTAAGAAAAATGAATTAGTTAAGAAATATAGAAAAGAATTAGATGCTGGTGATACTCATGTAGCTCAAAAGATTCAAGATGAATTATTAGAGCTTGCAGAAGAAACTCTTAAAGACGATCCGTCTATGGATATGTTTAAGAGTGATGCAGTTGGTGATATCGGTAATAACTTCAAAAACATGTTTATCATGAAAGGCATTATCAAAGATCCTGATCCAAATAAAGGCTATAACATTGTAATGTCTAGCTATATGGATGGTATTAAATCTGAAGACTATGTAGCAATGGCAAATTCTCTGGCTGCTGGTCCATATGCTCGTGCTAAGAAGACTGAGTTAGGTGGTTATTTGGAGAAATTGCTTTTAGTAGCTTATCAACATTTGACTATTACTGCTCAAGATTGCCATACTAAAAGAACTGTTGAGATTACTCTTACTGATGATAATATTGGTGCTAATAAATATAATTTTATTGTAGACAATGGTAAATTAGTAGAGTTGACCTCTGAGAATATTCCTAAATATTTAGGTAAGAAAGTTAAGATGAGGTTTAGTTCTTTATGTGAACAAAAGAATGGTTTATGTCAAGTATGTGCTGGTAATCTTTTTAAGAGATTAGGCGTTGTAAATATTGGTACTTCTCTTCCTCAGGTAGCATCTAAGTTAAAGAATATTTCCATGAAATCTTTCCATGACTCTCAGGTAGTTAGAACTAAGATTAATTATATGGAAGCATTTGGATTAGACGAAAAAGATTAAAATCGACAAGAAGCTCCCATACCAGTAACGGTATGGGAGTTCTTGCTTTTTGATGAATGAGTTAGGAATTGAAGCGTAAAATTGTGTGATGAGTATGTGGAAAGTATTGAGTAAGATAAAAAGCGAGTTCCTGAATAAGGTTGCGGGATACAGGAAACCATAATAAGTAAGGAGTTGAAGCATGTGTCTCAATCATAGATTTCTCTACGATTACTATTTAGTTATGTATATATTAAAAATATACATGATAAATGATATCAATGCCTTTGGACAAATCAATCAAAGATTCATTAGAGAAGTTCAATCTTGTAATAGGTCTAATATCTTGATAGTATACACGAGTTACCTCGTCAGTATCTTTAAAATTCTTAGCCCATGCAGTACACAAAGAAATAGTATTAATACGAGCATCATTAATACCAGTAGTGGAAATGAAGAAATCACGACAATCTTCTTTGGTGATAGCAAGACGAATCTCTACATAAGTTTCAATTTCTTCAGACTTTTCATTAGTATATACATTAGCATCGATAGGAGTACCATCGATGTATTGTTGTACTAATACAGGTTCGGTTTCAAATTTCTTAAAATAATAAGCAATACGATCACCGACAGCTTTTCTACCATAGTATTTATCTCTAAGACTATTATCAATATCAGCATTGCTTAATGGATATCTAAACGGAACCATATCAGCTGGAGCAATCCATTTAGCATAATCAACATCAAAAATCTGAGAGTTTTCACGACCGCAGCCAGAAGTACCAACACAGAATAAGAAAGTTTTATTTAAACTAGTTGCAGCTTCGTATACAGAATTCTGAAGACTAAGAGAAGTATTATAAGAAGGAGTAATCTCAGATGTATTAGCCAAGTCAAACATAAGACGAGCCAAATAACCAGCACCAGGAAGAATTACTTTGTTATGACCTTTCCAAATAAGTTCTCCAGTTTCTTGACATCTAATTTCAATATCAGTATCACCAAGTCGATGAATCTTATGAGTATCACGAGCACTCATGCCATCATTTACAAATAAAGTTTTATCATTAGATCCTATAATAGGAATGCTCATTTCTTATACCTCCAAATCATTATTTTAGATTTATCTTAATGTTTTTAGGAATTAGTATGTATATAAATTCTATCAAGAGGATGTATATGTTCTTTAGGATTTAGCTTAGATATATTCGTAGCTGTAGTAATAATACTAACAGTTGTAGAAGCACTATATTCAGTATATAAATCATAGAGTTTGTCAGTGATAGACTCTGTAGCTGGGTCTTTCATAAGTAGATGAATTAACAAATCATAGAATATTTCTTTGATTCTATCAGTTGCATTATCATTGTAGTAGCGATCGATACGATGATAGATTTCTGTATATATTCTTTCTCTTAGTTGAATAAAATCTTTTGGAGTTTTATGTACTTGAGCTTCTATGAAATCTCTTGCAATAATATATTCTTCTTCGAGATAATTACTAGTAAGCTCAAATAAATCATCTATTGGTTTTACCATATTATCGTATTTATCGCCAAATGTATATATAGTATTAATACCAACTAATTCAACTTTATAAGATTTAAAGAATTCAATCATTAATCTTACATAGTGTTTTATTGCATCAGTATCAGTACCAGGGAATTTGGCAAATATATAACGATATTCATCAGTATCAATATATTCAGATAATGACCTTGTAACATTATTCATTATTTCGAGAATAGCATTCTTTTTAGTATTCTCATCGCCGATATGTCTTATACTGATAATTTTATTATAAAGATCTCTATCTCTATATTTTAAAAACTCAGTATAAGTCTCACATAATTTACCAGAACCATCTGCTACACTAAAGAATGTTCTAGTATACTCTAATCTAAGAATAGAATCATAGATCTTTTTAAATATATCATATATTTTCTTATTATCAGCTTCATACATCGACTTAGTAACAAAATTTCTCACTTCAATATTAGTTGTAAATATCTTAAAGAGTTGTTTATAAGAACGAATCGCTGTATGAGGAATAATGAATTGATCTAAGTGAGTATTCTCAGCATTATAAGTATTAGCAGTCTTATTATATAAATAAGTCTGAATTTCTGCTATATCTGCACGGAAATTAAATCCTCTAAGATAAAGCATTTTACCCATACTATCCATAATAGTATCATCCAAATTATTATATTCGAATGCCATTACTACCATAAATACAAATGTATCATTTAACCGGAAATTCTTATTCAGTTTAATATATGGTATCTCTAAGAATAATCTATCTTCAAGTTTTACATCATCGAAAAACATATTGAAGAAATATGGCATATCAAACATATTACGAGTCATATCTTCGATATTATCTATAGAGATATATTTAGTTCTAGTATAAGAGAATTCTGTTTCTAGAATCTTTTTCTTAATTTCTTCATGTAAATATTCTCCATCCCATAATGGATCTCCAATAGTCAATGGATCATAATCTACATAATTACTCTTATTTTTAATATATGTATCAATATCATCTACTAATGGAACTTTAACGAATTTCAATCCGTAATTTCTAACGTCATCATCTACTAAAATAGTATCTTCAGTTAATCTAGAATAATGGAATTCAAATCTAACATTTGTTCCATATTCTTTAATCAATTCTCTGAAGTTTTCAACGTATAATCTATCTTCGAATATATCATAATCCACTTCTTCTAGAATATGATCTCCTAAAATGACTGTCATGAAATTTCCTTCAAAAGATAAGAAATTTGGATATGGCCAAGGTATTAAGACAGACAGATCATCTTCTTTAGATATATCATTTGTTATACTGTCAGAGTTTACGAACTTAGTATTATCTTTGTAAATGGTATTATAAACAAATGTAAATGTTACATCTCTACCGACATCTATTTCAGTATCATCTGTAAAATATAATGTACCATTAGTAATCTTATATCTAGATTTATCAATGAATGTACTACCTACAGTTACAAAGAAACCATTATTGGTACTCATATAATCTGAAAATGGAAATTCTATAGCAAAGCCTTTTTGAGCTTCAATTAATTTTGTAGCAGATGATTGAGTTACAGCTATATTATATTTATTATATGCTCTATAATAGAAACAGAATACTAATTCATCATTTAAATTTATAGAATCAGATATCTTATAGATATATAGCTTATCACCAATAATCTCATATTGGGATTCCTTAATAATCTTACCATTATTCTGTAGAATTAATACATTATTACGTTCAAGATATTTAGGATATGGCCATGGGATATCAAACTCTCTCTGTTTGTCTACCGTAGCTTTAACAAATTTAGTTTTAAATAAGTCTTTAGCAAAATCTTTAGGATATATGAATCTAAAATGGATCGCTTCTCCTTTAGATATATAGATACTGCTATCAGAGAAAATAAATTTATCTTTGAGCACATGATATTGATAATCATATAACTCAGTAAGACCTACAGATACATACATCTGATATCCACGATCTAAATAATTCTCAAATGGAAATGGTATTATAAATTCAGTCTGGTTTGGATTCGTAGCAATTACATCTTTTCTATAATCTACGATTTCAGGAGTTTCAAAATCACCATATATAAAGTTAAACTCTACAGTTCTATCTTTACCAATACCATCATCACTATCCAAGAACATTACGCCATCATTTGTGATGCCATATCTATCATCTCTAATATAAGTACCAGCCATGCTCATATACATAGAATTACCCGCAGCAAGATAAGAATTATATGGAGCTTTTATTAAGAAATTTGATGTTTTGATTGGTGAAGTATATTGAGTCTTAGCAGAGTGAATATTAAATTTCGTAGCATAAATAAATAAGATATTGACAGACCTTCCGGCTACAAGCTGTTCTTCAATAAATGAGTCCACATCTAATGTAAGTGTATTACCATCAATGATATATCTATCACTAGATACCCATAATGAACCAATAATTACATTAATCAAATGCTCATTGACATCAAACCCCTCAGGATATTCAATAGTAAATACAGTCTGATTATCTTTAGTAATTGGAATAGCTATAGAGTCTATAGTTATTGGATACTTACTAGTATCTATTGGATTAGCAATTTCTCCATCTTTATTATAATAAAAAATAAATTCAATGCTTTTAGCATTCTGAATAATCTCAGGATGTTTAAATATCAATGTATCTTGTTCAAGAATATATTCTTCAGGCGATAATAAAGTATTGCCTATTTTTACCATAAAAGCATTACCTTTTTCAATATAATGCTCAAAAGGAAATGGTACTTTAACACTTTCAGTTTCTGAAGTTATTATAATACTATTTTTAACTTCAGTTATTGGTTCGCCTCTAGTATATATAGTTTCTTTTTTATAGTTAAACTGATATTCACCATTAATATCTAATTTCCTATCTCTTAATAAGAAATACTTAAAAATTCTAATATTATCAAATCCGAATATTGAGCATATCTCTAACATACATCTACTTGTAGATTTAAACTTCAGAAGAGTATTGAGATTCTTCATCATTGCAACTTGATATTTAATTGGGATTTCATTATAGTATGGAACACCATATGAAGCAAAGATATATTGAATACATCTTTCATCAAATACATCTCTTCGAGCGATATGTTCTTGAACGGTTCCGATAATATCTACCATAGTTTGAATTACGATCAATATAGCAATAATATTATCATAATAATCAGAATCTTGTTTAAATGCTTCAGAGTATACAGTTCTTAGAATATAATCTCTATTAACGTCATATACATCTCTCCATTTAGCATTAACTACATCAGATTCAGTATTCGGATAATATAATAATTGGAATCGTTTTGCAAGTCTTGCTTCATAGATACTAATATTTTTTCCAATATATTTAAGATAATCCTTAGTGGGATTATCTTGTTCTAATTGTTCTATTGTTTTATTTTCTATCAATGTACTAATAATACTATCTGGCTGAAGATGAATTGGAATAGTATAATCTACTTCCATATCCTCAGGAAACATATCAGGTGTTAGATAAACAAAATCACTATCACCTATCTTAGGATATCCAGATAATACTCTGTAGTAATCATTTAGATCTATATAATTATTCACATAATACGGCATCATTTTATTTACTACAGCAGTATAGTATTTAGATGGGATATTCGATTTATCTTTAGCACAATTATCAAGCATCTGCTCAGGAATACCAGCAGCTCTTAATATTGATCTAGGAAAGCTATCAAATAAATTAAAGTTAGCTCGTTTTTCACAACATGCTATATATAAATCTGCAGCTTTTAATGACTCTACAGTTTCACAAGAATCAGCTTGCTGTTCGTTTTTTATTATACAATTAGGTGCGATTTGTTTGACGTAATATATTAATTCGTCTACAAAAGGATTATCTGTATATACTTTACCACTAATACTTTTGATAGTCATTTTTGCGAGCTTCTCCTTTCATCGATATCAGTTTTAATGAGATGTAAAAATAGTTTAGTTTAACAAGAATATTAATATAATCTAAACAGAGGTGATTGGATATGATTAGAATAGAGTTAAATAATTTTTTCGATAAACCATTATTAGGATTTATGGAATTTGAAACCTGTGAAATGATTAGAAATAAATATAATATAGATAATAGCCTCGATGTAATAGAACTAGTTATTAGAAAGCCAATCTTCTCTATCCATGAAGACTTCTTTATAAATTTATTAAGAGTTAGGTCTATAGAATATCCATCTATAGAAGCATTTAAAGATTCTGTAATCGTAGATGTTGAAAATGGTATTACTATTGAGAAGACTTTTAATACTGCAATGAAAAAACTTATTAAAGCCCGTAAACAATTCGATCTTAGCTTACCAAAGGAGAATAGCATAAATGTACGAAGTCAGTGTATATAATGAAAGTAATAAATTTTATAATCCAACATTAAGGTCGCCTAATACACCATTTGAACAACCATTTTATCAAACTAAGGCCACATTACTAGATGTAGATACTTATTCTCAATTCTTAAAAAATGCAATAAGAAGATTTAGATCTTCAAGAACTTATAAGAACTATAAAGCATTTATTATGAGTCTTGGTATGGATCGTTCTCAGGTACATAGTAATATTACATCTGATATGGCAGATATTGAAATGCATCATAATATGCTTAATATTTTTGATCTTGCATTTATTATTGCTGAGCATGTTATAAATACTAGAGGATATATTACTACATTTGAACTTGTAATGCTTTTAAAGAAAGAACACAGAGAACATCATATTTGTTTAGTAATGTTAGACAAAACTTCTCATCAGCTTCATCATGCGGATAAAAGATTTTATATCCATCCATCTATGTGTTTCGGAGATTGGTTAACTTTTTTAAATACTTATCCATATGGCATTACAAGAGATATAGCAATGAAAATTATAAAATATCTTGAAACTGCAGATAAAGTTGGAGATACACAAACTCAGCAATATCTTAATTTAAGAAATCAAATTGCAGATTGGAGTGATAAATGTGATATATGATAATGCAATGTTATTAGAGTGCTTATTATTTGGTATTCTTATTATCTGGATAATGGTATATGTATTAACTACTAAATCAAATTTTAGTCAAGCATACATTATTTCTAAAGCAGTGGCAGCATTCTTTGCAATTTCTTTTATTGTATGTATTGGAGGTTTATTATGAACGAGATTATCTTACAATGGGCTTGGTATTTCTTGGTTGTAGCAGTTGTTATTATTTGTTCTAGTAAGTTAAATGCTTGGTTAGCATTAAAAAAAGAAACTAATAATATTAGTGCTTATAAAATTCATGTGACTACACCACATGATGACGAAGCAGTTAAAATTTTAGATAAACTTATTGAAGATACAATGACTGATTATCTTCTCCTCAATAGAGTATTTAAAGAAAAGAACTTTATAAATTCTTCTGAGGAGCAGAAGATTGTCCATGAAGTTACTAATCTTGTAAGTTCTCGAATTTCCCCAATTGTATTAGATAAACTAAATTTTATATATAATGAAGATGCAATTTATGAAGTCATCGGTAAGAAAACCTATATAAGAGTAATGTCTTATGTAATGGATAATAATAGAGTTATCAATACTAAATAAAAAAAATAAACTCCCATGGTATTGCTACCATGGGAGAATTTTATTTCGAATTATATATACTAAAATATATCTTATACAAATCCCTTAATAAAGTCTCATTGAATTTAATATCAATGTAGTCTATATTCTTAGGATCAAAGTGCTCTGCCGTAAATACTCTAAAAGAACCAGGAAATGGTTTTATTAGAAATTTACTAGCTGCATTGAATTCCCTATAATATCCTAAATCAAGTTTAAGATTTATATAGTCAGAATAGAAGTCTTTTAATAGACTAATAATCTCTGACATGGAATCACATTGAGCACTGTTGAATAAGACTTTTAGAAAATCTGTAAAATAATTCTCATGTAAAGATTGAGCATATTCACCAATACCTTTAATATCTAAGTATTCTTCTTTACTCAAATAATTAAAGTAATAATAACACTCAACTCTACCGAGTCTATAATATGATGTATACCTATGTTTATCGGCAAAATATATATTAGCAAAAGTTGTCACTTTAGGAATTTTATTTATTAAAAATATCGCATCGTTTTTTATTGCTAATACTTCAGAATCTTGAATATCATTAGCTTCAAAAAACTTTTGTTTAAATTCAATAAATCCTTTCTTAAGTTCTTCTGCTATCCGCGGATTATCTCGCTGCATTAAGCCGACACTTATCTCACGTTGTCTCTTTGGAAGACAACAATAATGCCCATAAGTATTCTCATCTATAATACCTTTATATAGTAGAATATTGATATTGGCTTGCTTCATATCATATTCTACTATATTGGTATTTATTAAGTGAGATACTGGAGCCAGGTAGTTTACTTTATTCCATAATTGGCTTGCCAAAACTAATCAGCCCCTTAGTATCCACATTAAAATTCTGTATAGGTAATGGCACATAAGGAACTAATCCATGTGTCATTTTTGTAGCTCGATCTTTATCAAGATCTAAGTTATATAATCCCTTAACAGAAAACTCAGTATCTTGTAGATATGGATAATCTCCAATATCATTAACAATATTAGAGATTAAGTCATATCTCTCATATAAGAAGTAGCTGAAAGCATCTATAAAATATACATGCTCCCAACTATTCCCATTATATACTACAGTCACATTTTTTGATTCATATAATGGATAAATAATCTCCATCAAATCCAAAAATGGTGGACTGTATGCTAATAAGAAATTAGCAAAATCCATTACATTGCCAGATGGTATGATAGAATTGAGATGTTTACAATTTGCAATCATCCCAGTTAAGTCAATCAATACCTCAGTATCCATTGGTGGTTGTAATGGATAAGGAATAAATGTCAATTTCATTTCAATCCCTCATTTTGGTATTGTCCGTCATACAGTTTTTCTACTGGAGTATCCAGTTTAAACAACATGAGATTAGCAACGTGCTTACCAAGGACTTCAGAGCCTTTGACAAAATAATTAATCTTGTAAGAAGCTCCATCATTAGTCTTTTCAATCTCACGACATTTATGTGGTACAGTGATAACACACTTATGTCCTGGCCATACATAAAATGGTACAAAACACTTACCAATGAATCTTCTTTGAAAAGACATTGCCGGACAAATCTGAAGAATGTAATATGCCGGTACATCTACGATTGTATCGCAACTTAAAAGGTTATCTCTAAATTTGATATCCTCTGCAAATACATCATAGCATGTCTCTTGAACATGTTCTTCGTTATAGTTGGTAATGATTCTTTGAAGATCTCTCTTCAACTCATCTCCTACTATTAATCTCATATAACTCATCTCCTTTTGAAAGTAAACAATTGCTGTTTATCAAATACTCCATGAATAGTCTTAATAATATTCATGAAGTAAGCTTTACAAGTATCAGGAGTCGGATTTTGAATCATCGGAGATTCCTCATACATAAGCTTATTAACAACGTCAAATGGAATATCAATATTCGGTGGATATGCATTTAAGAATTCTTCAGAATCAATAAATGAATACTGATACATCTTACAGAGTATCAATGGATCATAGGCTTGGTTATGAAGATATTCACCAAGAATATTTTGATCCCCTGGATATTGACGTGGTGGATAATATCCATAAATATTTTCTAAATACATAGAGAATACTTTAGGATATGGGAGTTCTTTAATCTCATCAGAGCTAATATATATAAGAATATTATTTCCTCTATACATTGCTAGCATAATGAGAGTTATAAACTCATCACAGTTTCTACCACTAAGCTGTCCAAAATACATAGACTGAAATAGTGGGAGATTGCCATCCAGATATGCAGAAACTGCATCATAAGATGGTAACAGAATAGACGCAACTTGAATATTATCAGTCGACGCCAGCTCTAATACTGATTCAGACTCTACAATTGCTATGGGTTTAAACCCATAGCAATGTGCATTAGCCAAGAGTCCTTTATCAGCCGTGACTGTTAAAGTACCCATTTAAATCAACCTCAGTTATTCTTTATTCTTATTAGCGAAATACTCTTTGACCTCTGGGTTATTCATGACACCCTCAATCAGAGAATTTCTATAAGAATTGAACAGTTTGAGAACTGTATATTTCATGCAGTCCTCGTTATACATGACATTGATCAGCTCTTCCATCGAAGCTCTAAAGAGTTCTTCAGTGCTTTCGGCTTCATCATAATCCTTAAAAGCATTGAAGTATTTAATAGCCTCAATGTTAAAGTTCTCAGCGAATCTCTCTTTCTCTTCTTTGAGAACATTGTTTCGCTCAGATACTTTAGGTTTTACTGGAAGTTCAGGTTCTTCAACAACCTCAGCTTCTTTAGCTTCAGACTCTTGCTCTACAGGTTTGTCACCCATATCAATTTTATCAGTAAGATAATCATTGATCTTTTCGAGCATTTCACCATCAGACATTTTAGAGTTTTCAGTATTGTGAGTCTCACTCGGTTTATAAGTGAGTTCACTAGTACCGATCAGTTTACCCTCGCAGAAAGTTTTGCTCACTCCACCTTTAGTGATCGTAACTTTCATAGGTTCTTCAACTGGGGACGGTTTCTCAGGTCTTCTTCTCATCGGACCAATCTCCTTTCTGCCCTTACCAATTGTGCGGCTTACGCCATTCTTAGTGATAGTTACTACTACGTTTTCCATGTTACTTCCTCCTTTAGAATTATTATAGATATTGTAAATCAACTGATTATTTTCAATTGATTTTCCCAATTCACGCGCGGCATATCTTTTACCGCACTTGCTGCAATAGAGATGATTAAACCCCATATCATAATCTATTTCACCCATACAAACATTATATGGATTCTTAGGATCTGGGGCATTGCATCTTAGCTTAGCAATATCCAATTCAAATAAATATGGGTAGTCTAATAAGACCAATCCAAATCCTGGTCGTACTCCCCAATTCATGAAATATTGCTCACCGATGTCCTCCATTACATATTTGCCAATGAATACTTTAGTCACTAGATTAAAATAATCATCAGCCAGTAACTCTAACTCTCTATGAGATGTCAATGGTTGAACTCTCTCATGAAGAGAAATGCCAGATGGATGAATTTCGAATGTCTTAGCTACAAATGGTTGTAATAACCATTGATTCTGATATTCGTTAAATCCATCTGACATCCCGACTTTATCAATCGGAACTTTCAATACGATATTCGGAAACTCATAATGCTTATAAGCACATCTATTAGTTCCTCTTCCCAATAATTTAAATCCTCGTGGATTTAATATTCGGTTTATCATCTCGTATTTCTTTTTTATTCTAGCAGAGAGTTTTGGATCTCTTGCTATTTCATATAACTGCATCATATCATACTCGCTTAATAAGCTTGCAAGAGGTGGTGCAGTTAATTTATCGAATTGAAACGATTCAAAATGTACCGTAACTGGTTTGTCACGATACATTAGTTTCTCTAATCTCGAACTTACCATTTTATGGCACTATCCCTTCTCCCCTAAATGGGTTATTCTTTCCTAGGACCGCATCATAAAATCCCAGTCGTCGCCGGACGCTAGTTTCAGCTTGTTCTTTAGCTGGGTTCGGATTGAATCCAGCTTTTTCTTCGCGTTCTAATTCTGCTAATACTTTTGGATCTTGTATATCAATACCTTGAGCTTTTAGCATTCTTAGTTTCGCGTCACGTTGTCTCCGTACATTAGCCTCAAATACTTCTTGAGGTAAGACTTTGAGTTCACGTTTCTTAGCATCATACATTGTCGCTTGATTGCCGTCATTCATATATAACTCAATCATACCATAAGCAACATCTTCGATATTCTCAGGAGTTAGTTTGAGAATACCATCATTGTATTTACTTGCTAAGTTTTGTCGTTTCAAGACTTCATTAGTATAACTATTCCTATCGAAAGAACTTACTAATCTATCTTGTTTAGCACGACGTTGTTCCATCTTTAAGCACGCTTGGTGCTCATTCCAGAGATGATATTTAAAATAGTCATACATAGACAAATTATTATATTCATCTATCCTTTGTTGCATCTCTGGAGATATATATGGTCTAGGCGGTTGAATAGCTTCAACTGGAATTGTATATCCAATATTGTTGAATACTACATTATTAGCCAAGCCTCTCCAATCTCCGTATCTGGAAACTTTGATTTCTTCATCTGTCATATCATCAATAACAGTATGAACTCGTTTTCCATTACGGTAAATTTCAACTCTAATAATGGCAAGATTATCCCATGCTTCTTTAGCACGGTCTTCCATTTCTTTTTGCAGGCGTTTAGCTCTCTCCAATGGAGTTTCCATTAAACGCTCCCATTCAGCTTCGATAGCCTCTTCAGGATATCCAGCTCTTCTCATATAGCCTCTTACAGTAATTGCATTAATGTAAGCGGCACCCATCATACTCTTTTCGCGTTCTTTTAACGCTTCTTTAGCCCACTTCATTTGCATCTGATACATCTTCTGTTGGAAATTCACAGGAGTTCCAGTTGCATATTGATTCATCAAATATGGATTATTTTGCATATATGGATTCATCATTTGATTATATCCATTATAGCATCCATACATATTACCATTGATTTGTGCCGGACTCATTACTGGAGTCGGCATCTGTACAGGATTTTGCATATACGGATTTGTATATACATTATTCTGCATTTGATTTTGCATTTGGATTTGTTGTTGTGCTACCATCATCTGATTGACAAAAGCATTCTGCATATTCATCACTTCAGATGGGTTTACATACTGTTGTTGCCCCTGGGGTTGTTGTTGATAAAAATTAGGAGAGGGTGCAGTATAAGCCGCACCCCCATTAAAACCATAAACATTGCACCCAGGAGCATAAGAATTGTTATTATTCATATACATTTCTCTTACTCCTAAAATTTATTTTCACTCTTATAATATATTATCAGAATGAAATTTATTTATGATCAACATCGTCAATCATTTTAGAAAATTTGAACAGAGGCTCAACGTTATAATTACGTAAGTTTCTGTTTATTTCAGAATAGTATGGTTGACTGATGAATGTTTGACACGGTTCACAAACCATACGAGATTGGGCTTCTGAAACGCTAGTATTATTCATCATATCAAGGAAATTCATAGTTACCGCATTATGGAACATAATGACATTATAAAGCAAATTCTTAGTAATGTCATTAAACATCTCATCTGCTTGAGCAGCAACACAATTATCATTTTGAATAAGATAGAAATTGATCATATCAATTCTAACTGTTTCAGCAAACAATTCTGCATTAATGTTAAATCCATCAAGGAATTGAGCACTAGTAGACAGATTTGCTAACATGCACAGCAATTCTTTAGGCATCGTATACTCACAGAATCTTTTATCTTTTTCAGATTTGCCACGGTTAATGGCCTCATTAAAGATTTTAACGATAAAGTCATATAAACGACTAGAAATGAATCTTCCGAAACTTTCAATAAGAATATTTCTTTGAACATAAAGACTCCGTACATTATTAGTCATATTAGTGAAATGAATCATATCTTCTGTTTCACTAGCAAAATATATCATTTCACCAATAATCTTCATTGCATCTGGAGATTTTCTGATAGTTTCAGAGAACCGAGCGTTATTGTAAATACGCAATTTCTCACATTCAATATTGTGTACATAATCAGGTTCCATTTCCTCAGGTTGTTCTTGTTTTTCTACCTCATAAGCTTTTTTATTCATAATCATAATTCAATTCCTCCTTAATTATTACTTACTCGACAACTTCAGCTTCAGTAGGTTCTGGAGCTTCATTTTTAGTTGTAGCTTCATTCACAGCTTCCTGTTCCTGACGCTTAATGGTTTGAATAGTTCTAATACGAACTACTTTTTCTTCGAAGAAGTGACGATCCATTGTAGTAATGGAGCCATCTTCTTCAATTGCAGTGTACTGAGAGAATACGATATAACCATATTCATTCATAGCACTCTTGAGTACATCTGGGACAGTAACTTTCTTACCATCATTCAGAGTTACTTCAACCGTTACTGGTACAATACCAGTCGGGTCATCGATTTTGCCGGGGGTGGCAAATTCGATAATGTCTTTCAGATAGAAAGAATCAATGATTCTCTTATCTTCTTCAATGCTAACGACGCCAATAGCGCCGCTGATGAAATCATAAGATACAACATTGTCGATTTTAATATCACCCAATGTCTTACTAATGATCTCCACTTTTGTAGTAGTTTTGTTTTCCATTGTAATTCTCCTTTACAATAAAATTTTTATATCATTTACTAATCAGACTCTTATACTTTCTTCGTATCCTAGGAGAACCCTGGAAATTGAAGTAGAATAATGGTAGTCCATTAGTATTGATACCATGTAAATTAATAACTTTAAATTGGTCTCTAGTAAAGTTATCTATGTAATCATTCATAATAGAAAATGTCACCACTGTACTAGGTGGGATATTCATATTATTCATGGTTTTAAATTTGTTTTGAGCATACGCTAGATCTTTAAAATTATTAAAGTTAATATGCCCTTTTACGTGGAAAAATCTAACACAAAGATTATTTGAACAAATTGTCAAAATAATGTGTTTGAATAATTCTTGATTAGCAACATTATTGCCGCTAGAATTTATAAAATTATATGTATTAAATTTCACTTGATTTTTTAACCAAGAGAAACTCCATTCTCTTAATCCATATACAGATATTTTGCTATCTGATAAAATATTTATAGTTGCTCCAGGAAAAGAGCAACGTAATCTCAATGCCATCATTACAGCAAGATATATTGCATATAGCTCACCATAATTATTTGTGTTTTTCATTACATTGACCTGTTGGTCAATAATATTATTATAGTTTTCACCTATAATAGCAACTGCACCTGCACTAACATAAGTTTCACCATTATATGTAGTCGTAGATGCATCAGTAAAAATGTTAATTGTATTTCCATCGTTAAAGTTCACGATGTTGCACCGCCTTTGCTGTGTCATTATTATTATATATATTTAAAGATGAAATTAAAAAAGAAAAAGCTCCACTACACCATAAAAGTGTAGTAGAATCTTTTTCGGAGTAAGAGTTTTATGAATAGTATAAGTATAAAAATAATAAAGGAGAAAAGTTATGAAAAGAATTAAAAAATAAAGGTGGGCGTGATTGATTTCCTTCAATCAACTAATTAAAAAATTCTTTTAATAGCCTTCAAATATATGTACTCAGGATATTTATTTTTTACTACATGTCTATCAATTAATACTGATTTTACCAATACTCAGATGGCGACGACGTTTTTTATTTTTAGATTTACGTTTTACTACTTTGATACCACTAGCTTTAGCTTTCTTAGAAAGATCACTAATATTCTTCAGACGGTTTGCGGGAACCAAAGATTTAGAACGAACTTTTTTAGCCTCAGTAATAATGTCATCGATAACATCGCCAGACTCGATAACAAGAGCGATATTATTAATATCAACACCATTTGCATGAGCTACATCTTTAATAGCTTTACCAAGATCACCAAGTTCCAAACCATGACAATCCATATAACGGCAAAGTCTTTCAGCCTCAACAAGATAGAGTTTACCATTAGAAGTATATTGTTCGATAACGTCTACCATATCTGGAGCGATATCAATATCATCTTCTAATTCTTCAATACTATCCAATTCTTCTGTAGCTTCTTTAATATCAATAGCGAATGCTACATCATCATTTAACATTGCTTCAGTTTTAGCAGATTCATACAACAAGCCATAAGTTTTAATACTCATTATATTCATTCCTTTCATAATAAAAATTAGGATTTTATTTTAATGTTGACGGTCTACCCCAAATAATTAAAGGTTTATTATTATTTATATAAGTAATCTCTGGTTTAGGAGCTTCTAATTGTTGAACTCTAGACTCTAATAATTGTTTTACTTCGGAGTATGGTAAAGCACTTTCACTATTAAAATCTACATACATAAATTTCTTATCTAATATCTCTTTGTATTGATCTTCACTATATATCTTCGTAGCTTCTTCTATATTATCTATAGCTTCTTTTTGTTCAGGAGTTATAAAGTCAGAATACATATCTACGAATGTCTTATAATGACCGAATAATTTATCTGTCGGTATGAATAGATATCTATTATGAACTAATTGATGTACGGTCTCAGATAATGGTATCAATCCAATATGAGTTTCATAATGTTGTAGCATTATCTCCATTGCAGTTAGCTCTTCATCCATATTCTCATTATAAAATAAACGCTTTCTAGTTACAATACTAGCTATATCAAATAATGATAATGGATCATGATGAATTTCAATTCGTACTTTAGAATATTCACTATTAGACACATTCTCAAAAAAGCTACAAGAATTCATATTTAGATTCTCTCTTAAATATGCAACCATGGATGTATATTCAAAAGATTGTCTAACTGTTCTTTCTACAGTTTGTATATATTTTCGCATTTCGCGATCATCGTTAAGGTCCCAATCCACATAATCACATGGAGGCGGATTTTGTATTTTTAAGATATTTAGCCTTCCTGATTCCATTGAATTCAATTTGTTTGGATCTCTCATTTTGTTTATATTCCTCCTTTATGGGAATGTTGACAAAAAATAAAGAGGGGTTTTTATTAACCCCTCTAATTATTTTTATTTATTAATCTTATTAACTATTTTTCCTAATTGGTTAGTCAAATTAAATTCAGTGGCAAATACAGATTTCATATCGATAATTTGATTATTGTATACATAAACTTTTACTTGCATGATATGATAATATTTGTTAACTGAATATTTTCTAATCATATCATTATAATCTGAAATCAATTTAACTCCATCATTAAGCGTAACAGCATCATAAAAATCTTTTGGGAAGAGTTGTTTAAAATTCTCTTCACATACACACAGTGTATAAGATCTCTTATTAGAAAGAACTTCTTCAACATATTTTAATAGCTTATCTATTTTCAATGGAGCTATTAATTTATATTCATATACCGGAGTATTTACAATATATCCTTTAATGGATCTAATAATATTAGTTCCAATAATTTCCTCCTTTCTATATTTAATTTCAATATTCTTATATAGCTCTGTAAGAGTAATATCTTTACAGAGTCTCTCAAATACTCTACGAGAATGCCAATATGATGCAGTTACTTTAGGCTTAATCCCATAATCAATAAACTTAGTTGTGGTAATAAATTTATTACCACAAGATGCAAAGATAATATATGGTTTCTCTCCACCATATGCAACACACATGATTACCTGAGGTCCAGTTCTATTTATATCATCAGTAAATTTTATCGATAATACATCGTTCAATACATTAACTGGGTCTTTCAGTAATTGGTCTACTTTTTCAATGTCTCCATTGAATACAATTTGAGCAATAAATTGCTCTGGAGTTTTATTATAAACTCCAATTTCTTTAATAGCTTGTGCCTCAGTTTTTGTAAAGATATTTAATCTTTTCAATCTAAGCAAATAAATCTGTTTGCTCCGGCAAGTTGTTTTCTCAATCCTCCCATGAAGAAAAGATTCGGTTAATAAAGTTTCGTTTGTCATAATAAATTCCTCCTAAATAATTATTATGAATATTTTACTATTCACAAATATTATATATACCCAAAAATAATAATATTCCACTATAACATTGCTGTTATAGTGGAACAATTATCTCAATTAAATATCTTTACTAGTATTATTATCATCTTTTGAGGAGTCTATTGGTTCTTGAGTAGTGATTTTATAATTGTCAGTAAAATTACCATATTCTTTCTCAAGGTCTTGTTTGAGTTCATCAACCTCTTTATCGGTAAGCTCTTCAGTAACCTCTTGAACGTCTCCTATGGGTTCTTCGTAGCTATAATCTCCAGTAATACCAGAGATATCTGCATAGTAATTATTTTCACTACAAGTACAAATATAATCATATATATCCACAGGATTTTCTAATTCTAATATATCATCAGCAAAGATGTCTTTAATAGTATTGAAGAGATTACGGATTTCAGATTGTGCTGCGAGATCTGTTCTTAATTCTATAGCTTTAATGAGATTCTTAAATGTAAATGTCATAATCAATGTAGTTTCTACATTAGATACAAGAATAGCTCTAGCATTCTCTTTCTTAGCATGATAATTAGTAACTAAATCTTCATAAAGCTCTACAGACTTATTAGCAAAATCATCTAATTTATTTTTCAATAAATAAAAATTCTCAGTATCAGCTACTTTAGAATTAGCTTTATAATCTTCATCATATGGATTAATAAATAAAGAATCTTTATAGTTTACATATCTCTGAGATTCTTGACTTATAGCATTTCTATGGCGTACTAACTGATGAGATGCAGTACGAGAAATATGGTTAAATTTGATAGTAATAGTACAGAAATCGAATAAGTCACTTAATGGAATAACTACAGTGCTTGCAGCAAGAATATCTTCTTGAATTCTTCTAAATTTATCTACGTGCAAGAATTCAACCTTACCAACTTTATAAGTGCCTTTATTAATGACATCAACTTCAGATTCATTTTTTACTAAAATTGCATCGTCATCTTTAATATACTTAATGAATTTATTAGCATCCATAATATTATCATTAATAAAGTCTTGATAATAATCCGCTAATGTCGTATCATAGAGTTCGCTCTTTATTGCTTCGAGATATGGATTAGTCATAGATTTAATATTTCTAAAAATCTGTTTAAATCCTCTAATAGAACCAGCAATAATCAAAAGCTTATTATCAGTATGCTCAATATCGTAATTACGATAATGCAAATAGTTACAAGCTTCTAAGAGATTAAACATATCCTCAGAGTATAATTCAGATTTCTTAAGAATAAATCCCATAATAAGATTAGCATGTTCTAATACAGATTCATGTCCTCTACCAACGGAATTTCTAATAGTCTTAAGTCTATAATCAAGTTCTTCTTTAAGTTCACCACGAACACATACTTTTGTTGCGGTATATACTTGATCTAAATTGTTGTTAGTGTAGATAGAAAAATGTTCCATTATTCTTCCTCCTTTAAGATTTCTTCAATAATTTCTTCAGCAAGTTCTTTAGTATTTTTAAGTTTTTGATAAGATTTATCAACACTTACAGCATATACAAATCTACCATCTTTTTTATCTGTAAATGCTTTAATAACCTCGGGAGCATATTCAACACGTTCATGAATAAATCTTTCATACTCAGCATCAACAGTATAAATCTTAATATTATCATCACAAGTTTGAATTAAATCAAGATGATTATCATAAATAGCTTTAGTATATTTAATATACTGCATATCTAATTCATTAGCATCTTTATTTTTCTTTTTACTCAAGAAATGCTCAATAAATTCAATGGGCATTTTAATATAAAAATATTTATTTGCTTTGGGAAAATTAAAATTTTCAGCTTCAGAAAGTAATGCTCTAGAGATATCATATAATGACTTATCAAATGCTTTTTTATCAGTAATCTTATTAGCATATTTCATAAGTAAATATCTAGAGGTTTGATAGAATACATTAGATTGCCAATATCTATCCATAATAAACAATCTACGTTTATTACCTATATTTCCACCTATTTGATTATAATAATCATTTGCAATCATAAGACCATTATAGATATTATAATAAAACATTCTAGCCTCAAAAATAATTTTATCAAAATCATTATCAGCTAATACACCATCATTATGGAATTTATAAACATCTGGATTTAATAAATTTGAAATCATATCTTTAGCTTCCATAATATTAAAATAATTTGGAAAGCTAAGAGTTCTTACAAAACCATACTTATCACGAATCTTATCAGACTCATTAATAAGTTTACTAATAGTCTCTTTACCACTACAATCAAGTCCATCTAAACAAATAATTGTAGCATTCTCAAAATAATTTTCCATAATAAATTCCTCCTAAAAAATAAAACAAAATATATCTCCTAGGAAGATAATTCCTAGGAGATTTTATATTAATTTAGTATAACTAAAATAGTTTACAATTCTAGGGAGATTTAAAAATACTAATATCAATTACTCCCTAGTATGCTCTTAATATTTTATATGTAGTTTATGAGCTTCTACATCTTAGAAGATTCAAAATAAATTAAAAATAGTTATAGTAGATATTACAAGTATAGGAGTACTTTAAGTTTATAACCTAATAAAAATTAACCCGGGTCTTTCTGGACAAATCTCTTTGCATCACAAATAATAACTTAATTACTTGTGTTCTATA
>ERZ1026772.544-NODE-544-length-26703-cov-9.168493_pt1 | contig 26703 bp, 18 predicted proteins | sample MGYA00380124_ERZ1026772 | MGnify/ENA primary metagenome ERZ1026772 (study PRJEB33269, sample SAMEA4719760) | human gut metagenome | biome: human-associated habitat; feature: organic feature; material: feces | place: Cameroon | collected 2013-10 ...
GGTCGGAAAACGAAAGTAGGAAGAAAACTACTTCGTTTTCCTCCTACTCGATTATCTGCCCACGTCGAATTGCATGAATTTTGAAGCGGAAAGGGTTTGTTTGGAGGAATAATTATGAAGAAATTGAATATCGCGCTTGTGGCGCATGACGGCAGGAAGGAAGAACTTATTTCATGGGTAAAGTTCAATGCGTCAATGCTTTCGAAGCATAACCTGTATGCTACCGGAACCACCGGACGTCTCATTGAAGAAATATCGGTCGAAATCGACGGTGTGGAAAAGTTTCCGTTCCGAGGCAAGGTTACCAGGCTGCTGTCAGGACCACTCGGCGGTGACCAGCAAATCGGTGCAATGATTGCCGAACGCAGGATTGACATGCTGATTTTCTTCTGCGACAACCTCATTGTCCAGGGACATCAGAATGATGTATCGGCATTGTCCCGGCTAGCGTCGTTGTATAACATTGCGTTCGCCACGAACCGTACGACTGCCGACATGCTGCTGACATCGCCGCTGCTTGACGACTCCGACTACGAAATCCAGATTCCGGATTGTATCGCGAATTATGCGAACCGTAAGTTGTAAAATGCGCTGAATCAGGATTTTACCATCCGAAGACATTGCGGAAAATCCACCAGAGAATCGTAAGCACGAGTATTGTCGCGATGACGGCGGGATGGCAGAGGGCATTGTAAAGCCCGGGCACGCGGTTCTTGAAGAAGGTCGCGAATGCCAGCACCGAGACATACGGAATCATCAGCACCAGGAAAGCATTGTACCTGAACGCGGCAGCGACGTCACCGTTCAGGAGGGAGTGGACGACGCGCTGCGAGCCGCAACCTGGACAACGTAAACCTGTCAGCTGCAGGAAAATGCATTTGGGAAACAGGCGGCTGGATTCCGGATTGGTTGTGGCGTAGATATATAGAAACAGTCCTGACAGCAGTATTGCAGCTGCTACCAGGATGATTGTTTTAGAACAAGAACGTCGCATCATTGCTTGCCTGCACAGCGCTGTCGTCCAGCTTCATTGTCTTGTGTTTGTTTTGTTTGTTATTTCAAAGTGTTACCGTCGCCGTCGCGATACGTGTTCCCGGCAATCATGACTATGTCAATGATGGTCCAGACTCCGCAGCCGCCACATGTCAGGAGCATCAAAACTCCAGTGACGACATTTCCGGTATAGAAACGATGCACGCCGAGGCTGCCGACAAGAATGCTCAGCAGCAATGTGACTAGCCATCTGTCTTCATTGTTGATGTTCGAAGGTTTCCTCGGCTCCGGCTGGAGCGAAGCACCGCATTCAGGACAGAACTTGGTTCCGTCTTCCACAGGTTTTCCGCAGTTAGGGCAATATTTCATTTTCGTGATAATTTTCAGCAAGATAGTGTTTAAGTGTCTAATTATCAAGTTTCCGTAGAAAATATTTCAGGGGTGACCGTCCGTGGGGATGTCCCGTAAGCGTCTCCAGGGTTACCCAAGACCGATGGATCAGTGTCCCTAAATTGCCCTGGCGGGACGCGGCCACGCCTTGCTTCGAAACAGTGTTGATTATCAATAATTTATAAAACGGGGCGTGGAAACGTGGCCAAAAAATGTCTGCGTTTCCACGCCTGTCTCTGAATTGTGCTTGATTATCAATGAGTTACAAAATTAGGCGTGGCCGCGTCCCGCCACGTTACAGCGGAGGTGCGCCGGCAAGTCGAGGGACAGCCACTGAAAAATCGACCCTGATAAACAGATGAAAGCAAGGAATATTGGCGTTTTATTCTTAAATTTGTGAGATTTAAGTAAATATATAAATACATCATGGCATTTGACAGACGAGGACGTAAAGGCGGTAATCGCGGGCACGAAGATTCAAGAAGGAAAAGCACCGGACGTGGGGCCGGGCGAAATGGCGGCAGCTTCTTTAAAAAAGGCCGCAAGGAAGATGATGACAAGAAGAAGGAATATCCTGTGTACACTGGCACGGTCCAGATGACACGGGACGGATTCGTCTTCGTCAAGGTCGAGGACATGGAAGATGATGTCTATGTACGGCAGGGCAAGACCAAGGGCGCCCTGAACGGCGACATTGTCAAAGTCTCGATAACGAAAGAAAAGACAGAAACCAGAAGACAGGAAGGCATTGTCACAGAGATAGTTGAGAGGTCTCGCAAGCCTTTCGTCGGCATACTCCACGTGGTCGGGAACCAGGCATGGGTGCTCATGCAGAGCAGAGTCATGCCATACGACATCAGCATTGACATAACTGACGAAAACGGAACGCCGGTTCATCGCAGGAAGAGCGCCGTGCCGGAAACCGGATACTTGAAGAAACTCGGCGACGGAGAATTTTCCGTGGCAGGAGTCATTGAAACAGTCGACGGCGTCGGGCAGGAATTGAAAGTGCGCAGCGGACTGAAAGTGGCGGCGCTGGTCGACAGCTGGGACAGGGGAGAACCTAATCCGAAGGGTCATCTGGTCGACGTGCTTGGCGAGCCGGGCGAAAACGACACCGAGATGCACTCCATCCTGGCGGAATACGGCCTGCCTTACAGGTTCGAGCCTGAAGTGGAAAACGCCGCTGACAACATATCGGAAAAGATTACAGCTGAGGACCTTAAAGGACGTAAGGACTTCAGGGGTACATTGACATTCACGATTGACCCTGAAGACGCCAAGGACTTCGATGACGCGCTTTCGTTCAAGAAACTCAGCAACGGGAACTATGAAGTCGGCGTGCATATCGCGGACGTATCTTATTATGTTACACCTGGTTCCGTAGTCGACAAGGAAGCACAATCCCGCGGCACATCCGTCTATCTGGTAGACCGCACGGTGCCGATGCTCCCGGAAAAGCTTTCCAACAAGCTCTGCTCGCTTCGTCCGAACGAGGAAAAACTCACATTCTCGGCTGTTTTCGAACTCTCTCCTCTCGCCGGAATCCAGAGTACATGGTTCGGCAGGACGGTAATAAAATCCGACTACAGATTCGCGTATGAGACTGCACAGCAGATAATTGACAATGGCGAAAAGGCTCTCGACATGGAGCTCAGGGGCGGTACCGACGGCATCCATTCGGCGGTGAAGGACCCGATTCTCGAAGCTTCGCCGGAGGCGGCTGAGCGCCGTGCGAAAGATAATAACGAGGCAATGATGGGCGAGGGCGTTTACGAGGGATGCGTCATTCCGCGTGAACTCAAGGAAGCCGTATTGACATTGCACAAGCTGGCATCTGTTCTCCGTAAACGTAGATTCGCTGCAGGCGCCATCAGTTTCGACAGGCCGGAAATGAAGGTGGAAGTCGACGAGAAAGGACGTCCGGTACGCGTATATCAGAAGATTTCCAAGGAAGCCAACTGGCTCATCGAGGAGTTCATGCTTCTTGCAAACCGCTCAGTAGCAGAGTTTATCGCTACCGGCGGAAAGATGAACGGCGTGGCGAAGAAGACCGCCAAGACATTCGTCTATCGTATTCACGACGTGCCTAATCTGGAAAAAGTCGACGGACTCCGCAAGTTCGCCGGCAATTTCGGATACAAGATGGAAGAAGCCGAAGACGGCAGGAAACTCGCCAAGGCATTGAACGGACTTCTCGCGGAAGCGAAGGACAAGCCGGAATTCAGCGCGATCGAGATTTTGGCGCTGCGCTCTATGGCAAAGGCATGTTACAGCACCGACAATATCGGCCATTATGGTCTGGGATTCAAGTTCTACACGCATTTCACATCGCCTATCCGCCGTTATCCGGACACCATGGTACACAGGCTTCTGCAGATGTATCTCGACGGTGCGGACTCGCAGGGCAAGGCATATTACGAGGACCAGTGCAAACATGCATCCGAGAGGGAAGTGATTGCAGCTGAGGCAGAAAGGTCCAGCACGAAATACAAGCTCGTGGAATTTATGCAGGACAAGGTCGGCGGCGAGTACGATGGCCATATCTCAGGTCTTACCGAATGGGGAATGTACGTGGAAATCGAGCCGACGAAGATTGAAGGAATGGTCGCACTCCGCGATATCCAGTCCGATTTCTTCGAGTTCGACCAGGAACATTACCGCATTGTGGGCAAGCGTACGGGCGTCATCTACAATCTCGGCGACCCTGTGAAGATCCGCGTGAAATCTACCAATCTGGAGCAGAAGCTCCTTGATTATGAGCTGGTTGAGACTGGCAATGAAGACAGGATGAGCCATTACGAGGATATCCCTGGACAATACGAGGAGCGTCGCCCGGCGGCGAAGGTGTTCGACAAGACCACCCGCAAGAAGGACGGCGACAGACGCGGCGGCCGCTTCGGCGACAAGCGTAATTCCGAGTTCGGGGACAATCGCAATTCCGAGTACGGCGACAAGCGTTCAGCCGGTCCGCGCAAAAGCTACCGTGACGCATCCGAGGAGGATTCTCCCAGGCGCAGGAAGTTTCAGGACAATGACAGCGAGCGCCCTGCGAAAAGGTTCGGTGACAGCGAGCGCCCGAGGACAAGGCGCGAAGGCAGTGACTCTCCGCGAACAGGAAGAGGCTCCCGCTCAGGATTCTCCAGACGTCCGTCCGGGGACAATGCTTGGGAGGCTAAGCCGTTTTCTGAAGAAGCTGGGCCGGTAGAGTCCAATGCCGGACCGGTCGGCGAAATGCCTGTCAATGAGAAGCCTGTCAGCGAAAAACCTGCTAAGGTCAGGGTCCCGAAACCGGCTGCCGGAGAGGGAGACAAGGCTGCCCGCAAGGCCAAGGTGCAGCAGGCGATAAAGCTCTCCAAATCCAAATCCGGAAAGTTGGCCAAGTCTTCCAAGACTGCCAAGACGTCGAAAACCGCAACCAAAAAGAAACAATAAGCGATGGAAAATATAAAGTGTCTTATAATAGGTTCAGGTCCAGCTGGTTACACGGCAGCGACCTATACGGGAAGAGCAGGAATCCAGACTGTCCTTTATGAAGGAATGGAACCGGGAGGACAGTTGACCACCACTACGATGGTGGAAAACTATCCGGGTTTCGAAAGCGGCGTGGATGCCAATATGCTGATGGCTTCGATGAAAGCACAGGCAGCAAGGTTCGGAGCGGAAATCCGTTCCGGCCGCATTGCGTCAGCAGATCTCTCCTCCAGACCTTTCAAGCTGGTCGACGACAATGGCAGGGAACTGGTCGCGGAGACATTGATAATAGCTACCGGCGCGACAGCGAAGTATCTGGGCTTGCCGTCGGAGCAGAAATTCAAGGGGCTCGGAGTGTCGGCGTGCGCGACTTGCGACGGGTTCTTCTATAGGAAGAAGGTTGTTGCCGTGGTCGGCGGCGGCGATACGGCATGCGAGGAGGCGACGTATCTTGCGGGGCTCTGCAGCAAGGTTTATATGATTGTGCGCCGTGATGTTTTCCGTGCGTCGAAGGCCATGCAGGAGCGTGTTTTGAACACCCCTAATATAGAGGTATTGTGGAATTGCAATACGCAGGAGATTCTCGGAGACGAGTCGGGAGTTACCGGAGCGCGTCTTCTGAGAAAAGATGGTAAGGTTTTTGATATTGCAATCGACGGATTTTTCCTCGGCATCGGGCATCACCCGAATTCAGACCTTTTCAAGGAGTGGGTTTCCATCGATGAAAACGGTTACATCATCACGCAAGGCAAGACTTCCGAGACGGATGTTGAGGGCGTTTTTGCTGCCGGTGATGTTCAGGATCCGCTTTACAGACAGGCAGTTACGGCTGCCGGTTCAGGCTGTCGGGCGGCACTTGACGTGGAGAAGTTCCTTAACGCGCATAAATAATTGAAAGAAATGAATTCATTCAGAAAAGTAGTCTGGGGCGCAGTCGCTCTGCTGGCGGCGGTCTCCTGCAAATCGCAGTATGACACGCTGCTGTCCAGCAACGATGTGGATGCCAAATATAAGGCGGCGTTTCAGTATTTCGACAAGGGAAAATACCAGAAGGCGGCGTCGCTGTTCGAGTCAATGTCGGTGCTCACGGATGGTACGGAGAAGGATGATACCGTTCAATACTATTGGGGATTGAGCAATTATAAGTTCAAGGATTATATCACGGCAGAGGCGAATTTCTCGCGTTTCGTGTCGAATTTCCCGCGCAGCCCGTTCGCTGAAGAGGCCCGTTTCCTCAGACTCGACTGTCTGTACAAGTCGACATTGAGATACGAGCTCGACCAGACTCCTACGAAGTTGGCTATCAATGCAATTGCCGAGTACAGAAAGGATTACGGCAATGATTCCCACAAGGAGGAGTGCGATGCGATGCTGAAGGACCTGAACCAGCGACTGGACCGCAAGGCCTATGAGGCTGCGAAGCTCTATTACAATATGGAGGATTACAAGGCAGCCAGAGTCGCGTTCAGGAATACGTTGAAGGACAATGCCGACAATATTTATCGTGAGGATATCCTCTATTATATTGCCAAGTCTTCATATAAGTATGCGCAGTTGAGTGTCGCTTCGAAGCAGAAGGAGCGCTATATGACCTTCGTTGATGATTACCTTAACTTTATCGGAGAGATTCAGGAGTCGCCTTATACGAAGGAACTCAAGACATTGTATGCCAGGGCGCAGCGTGCATTGGGCAAGTATGTGGGGACGGATGAGCAGGTGACGGAGAAGGAGAAGGCTTTCGAGAAGGAGAGAAAGTCGGCTGAGAAGGTTTCGAAAAAACAGATTGAAAAATAATGAAACTTTGCCGCGACCGGTAAAGTATATATAATCAGAGGCCTTGGAATGGCCATGCGGGCAGATGCCCATGATTATAATATTGAATAAAATGGATAAGAAGAACGTACCTCAGAACACTATTACCAGGGATGTGAAATATCTTGCAGCCCCTACCGGAAACATTTATGAGACCGTAGTGATTCTGTACAAGAGGGCAAATCAGATTGCTCTCGCTGAGAAGAAGGAATTGAACAAGAAACTTGAGGATTTCAAGAACGACCGCGATTCTATGGACGAGGTTTTCGAGAATCGTGAGCAGATTGAGATTTCGAAATATTATGAGAGACAGCCTAAACCTGTTCTCGTAGCAGTTGCAGAGTTCCAGAACGATGAACTCACATACAGGATGGCAAAGCACGATCAGGAGCAGCCTGCTGCTGAGGAGGCTCGTCCTGGCAAAAAACCGGCTGCCGAGTAAAATCTGGCCATGCTGAAGGAACTGCACATAAAGAACTATGTACTGATAGACTCGCTGGATATTGAATTTCCTGCGGGTCTAGTCATTATTACTGGTCAGACAGGCGCCGGAAAGTCCATTATTCTCGGTGCATTGTCTCTTGTGCTCGGTTCCAAGGCGGATGCTTCGGCTATCGGTGCGTCGGGTGACACATGCGTGGTCGAGGCCGTGTTCGATCTCAAGGATGAGGACGGCAGCATACGTGCCCTTTTGGACGAAAATGAGATCGACTACGATTCTGATGAGCTGATAATCAGGCGCGTGATCAATGCTTCCGGGCGTTCGCGTTCGTTTGTCAATGATTCCCCGGCGCCGCTCAAGGTGCTTACCGCATTGTCCTCACGCCTTATCGACATCCACTCCCAGCATGAGACGATGTTGCTCAGGGACAAGGCTTTCCAGATGTCAATGCTGGACCATTTCGCTGATGATGCCGCTCTCCTTTCATCATGCCGTGAGGCTTGGACGGAACTGACCGGACTGAAAACCGAACTGGCTTCCGTCACGGAGACATTGGCCAGGATGAATGCGGAGCAGGATTATAATCAGGCCCAATATTCACAGCTTGAAGCCGCCAAACTTAAAGAGGGCGAGCTGGAGGAGCTGGAAACTGAACAGAAACAGCTGGCGAATGCCGAGGAAATCAAGTCAAGTCTTTATCAGATAGAGAATTACTTTAATCCGTCTGCTGATGACGGACAGGATGAGAGGCCTTCGCTTGATTTTATCCTGAAGGAGTCATCGAAGCTTCTGGACAAGATTTCCGCTTACGTTCCGGCTGCATCGGCATTGTCCGGACGCATAGAGTCTTCCCGTCTGGAACTGGATGATGTTCTTTCCGAGGTGTCTGAACTGGAGTCCCGGACGGATGTTTCCAATGACAGGCTTCAGGAGGTGGATGACAGATTGTCAATGCTTTACGACCTTATGAAGAAGCATTCGTGCTCCGGCATTGACGAACTTATAGCATTGAGGGGTAAACTTTCGGAGGCATTGGCCGATACTTCTGTGCTGGAGGCGCGGAAGTCGGAACTGCAGAAGCGGATTGCCGAGGCTGAGGCGAATCTGACCGGTGCATGCGAGCGTCTTCATGATGCCCGTGCGAAAGCTGCTCCGGAGTTTGCGGACGCCATCTGCAGTTCAATCCGTTCGCTGGAACTGGACAGGGCCGTTTTCGACGTGGTCCTCGAACCTTCGCAGCAGGGATCGTCCGGTTCGGATTCGATTCTTTTCCGTTTTTCGTCCACCGGCAAGAATCCTGTCGATGTCGCCAAGTGCGCGTCCGGCGGTGAAATGTCCCGTATCATGCTGTGTCTCAAAGCGATGATGGCTCGCTATACGAATATGCCGTCAATGATTTTCGATGAAATCGATACCGGTGTGTCCGGCAGCGTGGCTGACAAGATGGGCGAAATGATCTGCAGCATGGGCGATTACATGCAGGTCTTCGCGATAACTCATCTTCCTCAGGTGGCCGCCAAAGGCGATGCGCATTACATTGTCACCAAGACATTTGAGCCTGACGACCGCGCCGTAACTTCCATCCGCCGTATCTCCGGCGAAGAGCGCCTCATGGAGGTAGCCCGCATCCTGAGCGGCTCCAAAGTCACCCCCGAGGCTGTCGCAAATGCCAAGTCGCTGCTGGGGAAATAACACTTACGTTTCCGGGATCGCAGATATTATGTTTTCGTGCGTAATGCGTAAAACCGCCTCGTGCGCGCTAAAACGTTTTTTGCGCACAACAAGCCCGAAATTGACCATGATGTGCGCAAATCGGGCGTTTTTACGCACGCCAGAAGTTGAGCTGCATGGTGAACACAGGTTTTCCCCCACCCCTGATCCGAAATCTACTGGAGACAAAGTTCAGTATTGCATAACATCTATATAAGCAACACAGCCACTCGTTTGAGTGGCTGCTATACTTTGGGGCTCGAAACTGCCGAAACAGAAAGGGTTGTCATCCCTTACGCGAAATCCCCTCGACTTTGCAAATCTAAATATAATTTCCGGATTATCAAAATCTGTGCTGTTTTTCAGATTTCAAACATTCGGCTGCGGGTAAATAATCCCTACCGCGTTCTCCATACGCGTCGTTTCAGCCATAGAGCCAGTATCGGATCTGAAATTTGAAGTTTCTTGGGAGCTGTCAATGCTATCAGATCTTTTTCCGTCAATGCTTTTTTTAGTCTTGATATGTTCGCGGCTGTTCCAAGTTGGTAGTTATTAAGTATTTCGCTTCTTGTGAAACCGGTGGTTACTCCATCTGTCAATGCCCGAAGAAAATTCATTTGATATGACGATAGACTTTCAGTCTGCTGTATGAATAAAGGCTCGCATGCGTCCAGCATGTGGTCAATGCCGTATTCAACGTCTTCTTTTGTGGCGCGGAAAGTAGTCCGTAGCCATACCAGCCAGGATAGTTGTTGAACATACGATGAATACCGGTCGGTCACGCTGCATATTTCAGTCGCCAGTTCCGGAGAGATTTCCTTTCCTGTTACTTTAAATCTGTTGCATATAAATTCAACCCAGTCTGATTCGGCGATTTTATTAAGATAGAATATATCTCCGAATCTGTAGAATGGATGGCTTTGGCTCTGGAACATTGTTTCCATCATGTGCTTTTTACTACCGTATAAGCAATATGATACATTTCTCTGGAGTTGCCAGATGCTGCGGAGTTTTTTCTGAAATGTGAGAGAGTCCGGGAAGTCAGCAATCTGCTGGAATTCATCGATACAGATTACGATTTTGATACCTTTCTGTTTTGCTATTGTCTCCGGCAATTGGAGGATATCTTCAGTTACGGTATTGGATTTGTTATATTCCAATGCGATTGAAAAATCTGAAAGAGGATCCTGCCCGATGCTTATTTTAGGGATGAATCTGCTGAGAAATGTTTTGGTGTTTTCCATCCATTCTTCCCATTTGGTCGATGTAGCGCGCACGACAGCAGTTGCAAAGGCGTTTATGAAGTCGTTTTCCGACCTGCAGCCAAATGCGTCAATTTTAGCAATTTTCAATGACTCGCATTCCACCATTGAGCTTACTTTTTCTACCAACGATGTCTTGCCCATCCTTCTTGGTGAGATCAATATGGTGTTCACTCCATATAAGAAATTCATTTTTAGACGATTAGTCTCTTCTTTCCTATCTGTAAAAGTGTCCCCTTCGACTCGCACGCCGAATACGAAAGGTACCTCATTTTCGTTAGCCATAGCTTCTATGTTTTTTGCAAAGATATCAAATTTCTCCAAAATTTAACAACTTTGTTTAAAACAGGTTTGTTAAATTTTCAGATTTCAAACATTCGGCTGCGGGCCAGCATGCATGCGCCGACGATTCCGGCTCTGTCTTTTAGTTTGGCTGTCTGGGCTTTAGCTTTTTTTTGGTGTGGAACGTAAATGATTGTCATATAATAAGTTAGTCATTTTCAGAGTTGCTGTTTCGTCAACTCTGAAAATGGCTAATACGTTATGAAACAGAGGCGTATGCTCCACGACGAAAAGGATCGCCGCATGTCTACGGGTCGGATTGTTCGGACCGGATTGTTCGGACCGGATTGTGAACGAGCAGGGACAATGTTATTCTGTTTCTCCCATTAGTGTGCGGCTACGAGCAATCAGGCAGGCACCGATCACGGCAGCATCCGTTCCAAGTGACGATGTCAATACAGGAACATCTTGGCTCATAAGCCTCAACGAGTATTGGCGTATCGCCAACTTAATGTATTGTAGGAAATAACAACTCTCAATTCTGGAATAGCTCCCGCCAATCACAATGACCTCAGGATTCAGGATGTTAACTATACCTGCCAACTGACGGCCCAATTCCTTTCCCATTTCCGTCACGAGTTCAATACATAGAGCATCCTCTTTCTCGACTGCAGCCAAGATATCAGAATTGGTAATCGTCTTGCCGGAACGCACTTTTGCAGACAGAAGAGAGGATTCCCCCGCTGAAATTCTTTCGGTAAGTTTTCTTACAATAGCACGACCCGACACCTCCGTCTCAAGACATCCTTTCTTACCGCAATGGCAGAGTATATTATTGTCATACAGATACATATGGCCAAACTCTCCAGAATAGCCGTCCTTACCATAATATAGTTTGCCGTCAATAATTAGCCCAAGCCCAAGCCCCCAGCCGATATTGACAAAACACATATTCTTATATGTCCTGTTCAATCCCGAATAATACTCTCCGTAAGTCATTGCCTTGGTGTCGTTTTCGATAAAAACACGAATGCCAAGTTTTTCTGAAACAATGTCCACCAAGGGTGTGGATGTGGTCTCCTCGAAATTGAAAATAGTGCCGCTGGTACCTTTCTTGCTGTTTACGCGACCGGACAAGTTGATATTGCACGCCTTAATCATTGACATGTCGACGTTTTCAGTACTGTTTACAAAGTCGATTATGTAACGGCAAATGGTATCCAATGCATCATGACTGTTTTCGAAACGGAAATCATGATTCCGGTCTTCACTTACGACATGTCCCGACAGGTCTATCAATGCGATACTGATCTCAAAATGGGCTACATTCACGCCAAGAAAGTAATAGCGTTCAGCCCCGACTCCATATCGCACAGTCTTTCTCCCCTTGGAATGCAGATTTACCTTGTCGATTTCAGATATTATCTTATCCTCTATCAGTTGCGCGACGTATTTTGCTACAGTCGTAACACTATATCCCGTATCTTCTATAATATCCGATATTATAAAATAACCATTGTGCATAATATGCTGCATAACGCTTCTGGTTATCACGCCAGATACCATATTCTCGTCCTTCATATATAAAATCAGCAAGTGCGTATCTTATTCATATGTGCAAATATAGCTATTATTCGGAATAGCGCACAATTTATTAAGCAGTTATATTATATAAAGCAAATATTTTCCTGAAATTCTCAATATATTTAAAATATACCCCTCTGAAAAGTGCATATTTAGCTATAATTAATAATTATATTGATTATTTAATTGTGTTATTCCGTAGTCGGTAAATTAAACCTATGCACTTGTATCATAACTACTTACTTTTGTATATATAATGCGTTTTTAAAATATTATTAATTTTATTTACAAAATAATTCATTTTGTATTATAATTATTTTGATATTAATTGACATTGAAATAATTTTGCCAGCACAGAACAGTATAACTAATAACATATAAGTACATTATGGAAAAGATAAAAGGACTTATCGACGCTCCATTTACCCCATTCGATTCCGATGGTAATGTAAATCTTGAACCAATTCCTGCTTACGCCGCGATGCTTGCCAAGAACGGTCTTAAAGGCGTGTTTATCAACGGCTCTTCCGGCGAGGGATATATGCTCACGCCTGAAGAGAGAATGATGCTCGCGGAAAAGTGGATGGAAGCAGCGCCCGAAGGATTTAAAGTTATCGTTCACGTAGGAAGCTGCTGCCTTAGAGAAAGTGAAAAACTAGCCGCCCACGCTCAAAGAATAGGAGCCTGGGGAATTGGAGCAATGGCTCCCCCGTTCCCTAAAATAGGAAGAATAGAGGAACTCGTAAAATATTGCGAAGCGATTGCTGCAGCTGCCCCGGAACTCCCGTTCTACTATTATCATATCCCGGCATTCAACGGAGCATTCCTCCCAATGGTGGATTTCTTAAAAGCAGTGGATGGCAGAATTCCAAATTTTGCCGGCATAAAATACACGTATGAGAGCCTTTACGAATATAACCAGTGCAGACTATATAAGAATGGAAAGTTCGACATGCTCCATGGTCAAGACGAAACAATACTTCCGTCTTTAGCACAAGGAGGCGCACAAGGAGGAATCGGCGGGACCACCAACTATAACGGACGCGAACTGACCGGCATTATTGAAGCATGGAAAAACGGCGATATCGAAACAGCTCGGGAAAAACAGAATTTCTCGCAGGCTGTAATCAACGTAATCTGCAACTATCGCGGAAATATCGTCGGAGGCAAGAGAATCATGAAACTTATAGGGCTTGACCTCGGACCGAATAGAGTTCCGTTCCGCAATATGACCGAAGCTGAAGAAATTGCAATGAAAGCAGAACTTGACGCTATCGGATTCTTCGACAGATGCAACAAATTCTAATGTAAAAAAGAAATGAAACACAAATATCTGGAATTGGCCATTCTTGTCGTATGCTTCCTTGCTGCATCATGTGGCGAGAAGTATTCCCAGCAAGATTGGAGCAAACCAAAAACAAGCGACATATCTCTCAGCTGCAAAGCACAAATCAATGCAGATGAATTCCTCGTATGGCCGTCATCTACAAAAATCGGATTATATTGCGAACAGACAGGCAGCAATAATACGGAACTTAAAATATCTGCAGCAACTGCCGGCACTGACGCAGCGAGATTTCACACTGACATAGCTTGGAGTGACACCAGGCACTCTTTTATCGCATATTATCCTTACGCAGCTGCTGCGAAAACAGGGTTTATATCTGGAAGCCTTTCATCCAATGTGTCTCGAGGTGAATCAGTTGATGCTCTGTATTCCAAAAATACATACATTGGTTCAGCGGACTCGGAAAAGACTGATGAGCCGGTAGAGATAATGATGACTCCATTGCTTGACATATGCAAAATCATTGTCAAGCAAACGAAGTACTCCGGATATAATCTCGACAGAATCAGCATAAAAACCAAGTCCGGCAATGGCATTTCAGGCAAATGGGAGTATGAAGTAGCCGGCAAAAAATTCACATTCACCGAACCTTCCGACGAGATGAACATAAATTTCAACTCGATTACTCTTTCCGATACCGACATTGAAGCCTTCATGTTGGCTTACAACAGTGCTGCATTATCAGAGGAGGCAGAATTTGAAGTATCTCTGGCTAACGAAAAAGTCAATATCACCCTCCACGGGGAGGGTGCTCTCACCGCTTCCACCGAACTCGATTTAGACAAATTCCGCCAGACCATAGTAGGTGACGACTCGATTAATCTTGCAGATCCGGACAATGACGGGGTACAAGAAACAGCGAACTGCTATATCGTGCCGGAGGCAAACAAAACATACAGATTCCCTGCCACCGTCATGGGTAACGGAAAGACCTTGCCGGCTGACGAATCAGTAGCAGCAGCTCCGGGTATCATTCCTTCACCGCTCTCTCCAAAATCAGCCAAATTACTATGGCAGACCTCAAGCTCGCTCATATCGAACGTCAAATTGAACAACGACTGCGTTTATTTTACATTGAACGGAGACGAAAGCGGGAATTTCATTCCAGGTAATGCCGTCATCGCCATTTATAGCGGAGAAGACTGTTCAGGTTCAATTCTGTGGAGCTGGCACTTATGGATTACAGACGCAAATCTTGACGCTCAATTGCAGACTTGGAAAGTCCACAGCAGCCTTGATTCTTACTCTTCTTACCAGGATCCGCAGTTGATGGACCGCAATCTCGGCGCACTCTCCAACTCTGACTGGAAAACCAGCGGAAACAACCTTTCCAAAGGATTGAATTATCAGTGGGGCCGCAAGGATCCATTCTTCGCGCCGGATAATTCCTCCATGTCTTCCACGAAGATTATGGATACTTTCGATGCCGACGGAAAGAATATAAGTACCGCACGCACTGTCACCGAGTTTTCAAATGCTGCCGAATGGACTTATATCAGCAAAAAGATAAACAAAGAAGACATCGCCAAATATCCGATGACATTTGTTGTCGGCAAAAATGTCAATACTTTCTGGATGGCAGAGACCGAATATGATTTATGGGGATGTCCAGCCTATGCAGACAACACCAACAACATCGGTCAGAAGACAATTTACGACCCATGCCCTCCAGGATATAGAGTCATGAACGCTTACGCAATGTCAGGAGTTACTTCTTCTATAAAGGCCGGCAAATGGGCAGATCTCGAACATGATGTAAAGAACGCCACCACTTTCAACAAGAGCGGCGAAGACCTCCAGATAACATTGAGAAACGGCACAAATGCAACATTGCCGGCATCAGGCATGATCGCTTACGAAGCCGGAGGCTACAGCAGGACAGGAGGATATGGCAATCTGTGGTCAGCCAAAGGTTCAGCCGGCTCCAACAAGGCGTACAGGGTAGCCTTTGATTATGCCAACTACCGACCAATGGATACAGGATATGCCTCTTATGGTCACAATGTCAGATGTGAAAGAATTAAATAGGTTAGAAATGATTGATATAAATTATATACATGGATGTAACGAAATCTGCCGCCATGATCTCGTGGAAAACATCATGCCATTCTGGATGAAATATGGCGTAGATTGCGTAAACGGTGGAGTATACACAAATGTCGACAGAGACGGCACGCTTATGGACTCCACAAAATCAGTGTGGTTCCAAGGAAGATTCGGCTTCATATGCAGCTACCTTTATAACAATATCTGCAAGAAAAATGAATGGCTCGATGCCGCCAAATCGACATTGGAATTCATCGAAAAAAGGTGCTTCGATACTGACGGGCACATGTTCTTCGCAGTAACGGCGGAAGGCAAACCGGTCCAGAAAAGAAGATACGTTTTTTCAGAGTGCTTCGCAGCTATCGCGATGGCGGAATACTCACTCGCGTCAGGAGACAAAAGCTACGCGAACAAAGCGTTGGAATTGTTCAAGCGTATACTGACAATGATTTCCACACCAGGATTCTTGCCTGCGAAATACTATTTCGAGGCCAAAGGACATTCCATAACAATGATTTTAGTCAATGTCGCACTAATCATCAAGCAGGTCAGCAACGATCCCGTGCTGGACAACCAGATAGACAGCGCCATTTCTGACATCAAGAATTATTTTATGCACCCGGAATTTCACACCATTCTGGAGACCGTGGGCCCAAACGGCGAATTTATTGATACCTGTATCGGCAGGACAATTAACCCTGGACACTGCATGGAAACGGGCTGGTTTTTACTGGACGTTGCCAGGCATAGAGGCAATGACCCGGAATTGGTCAAAATGGGAACTCAAATCATTGACTGGGCCTGGGAATGGGGCTGGGACAATGAATTCGGCGGTATGATCAATTTCAAGGATTGCAAAGGATTTCCGCCACAGGATTACTCACAAGACATGAAATTTTGGTGGCCTCAATGTGAAACTATCCTGGCATCACTTTACGCTTTCAACGCAACGCACGACGAGAAATATCTTGAAATGCACAAGCTCGCTTTTGACTGGACATTCGAGAAATTCCCGGATCGGGAGTACGGTGAATGGTATGGCTATCTTCACAGGGACGGCACGGTAGCACAACCGGCTAAAGGAAATATGTTCAAGGGACCGTTCCATGTGCCTAGAATGATGCAAAAAGCAATCATTGAATATGAAACAATCCTAAAGGACTAAAAATATGAAAACATTGTCAAAATATTTGATACTTCCAATGGCACTTCTCTTTCTCTGCGGGTCATCTTCGTGCGAGAAAGAAATCCAAAGACCGGAGGTCACTTCCCCTCTCATGCCCGACAAGGGACCGGAAGGGACAAGTGGAACCATAGGCACCGCAACCGTGAAACAATATACCGTATTTACAGCAGGTGCAGGCAATGAAGTATTCCGTATTCCTTCTGTCGTTACCGCCAAGGATAATTCTATTATCGTCTTCGCAGAAGACAGGCATAATAGCTGGAGGGACAAGAGCTACACCGACGTAGTCTGCAAGAGAAGTACCAACGGAGGGGAATCCTGGTCCGCCGCCATCAATATTACAGGGACATTGAACAGCGGGGAATATGCGTTCATGGATCCAACGCCCGTGGTCGACACGGAAAATGGCAAGATTTTCATTTTCTTTACGAGATGGAATAAACTTAATGCGGATCCGAAGAACAACAGGGCGTTTATGTCCGTATCGACAGATAATGGTATCAGTTGGTCCACTCCAACTGATATGACAGACGAACTCATTGCCCCTGACATGTTCAGCAGCGGATTTGGCCCGGGACATGGCATTATGATTTCCGAGGGAGACCATAAGGGGAGACTTGTAGTAATAACCCGCCAGTCCAATGGCAGCAAAAGCGCAGGATATGCAATATATTCTGACGACCATGGAAACACTTGGAAATATGGAGTTGCCACATCAGCGGCAGAGTCACAGATTGCCGAAATCGGGAAAGGTCACTTGTATATGAATCTACGCAGCGGTTCCAACAGAGCTTTTGCTACCTCTACTGATGGCGGTCACAGCTGGACTACACCCAACGCAGATAACACATTGCCGATTGTAGAGGGAGGATGCGAAGCAAGTGTATTAGGTGTCGGTAATGACATGTTGTTCTATTGCGGCCCTGAAAGCGGTCCTGCCATATCAGGTCACGATAACAGATATGGTCTGAAATTATTCAGAAGCGCCGTAGGCGGAGCTGCATGGACGCGCAAACAGGTTCTTTTCGAAATGGCATCCGGATACTCGGACATGACATTGCTCGGAGACGGCAAACTTGCTGTCATTTTCGAAGCCGGACCGGAGAAGGGATTCATAAAGGCTGCCAACAGAGAGCCGGGCTGGATGAGGTTGGATTTCATGGTTCTGCCGGCAGAAATTACTGACTACAATTATTGGTTTTAAAATCTTGCCAAATGAAAAGAGCAACACTTATAATAGCACTCTTGACACTTAGCGTGCTGGCATACGCCCAGAGCGGAAAAACAATCAAAGGTAAGGTTTCCGACTCATTTGGAGAAGCCATAATAGGAGCCACAGTCATGGAGAAAGGGACAAACAATGGCACTATTACCGACATCAACGGAGAATATTCACTTAGAATCAAGGATGAGAACTCTGTGGTGGAGTTCAGTTCCTTGAGTTATATGACAGAATCGAAGGCCGTCAAAGGACTTCAAACTATCAATGTTGTGCTGAAAGACGATGCATTGAGCCTTTCTGCCGTAGTGGTTACCGGATACGGACAAACCGTCACCAAAGACAAACTGACCGCCGCCATATCTAAAGTGACCAGTGACGATATCGGCGTCGGATCACATGGTAATGCATTGAAAGCACTTTCAGGCACAGTGACTGGTGTAAGAATCGCCTCAACTACCGGACAGCCTGGCACATCACCGGCAATCGTCATCCGAGGAGGCGCAGCATTGAACGGGACCGGAAACCCGCTATACATCATTGATGGCGTCCAGAAACCGGACATGTCAGACATCAACAGCCATGACATAGAATCAATAGAAATTCTGAAAGATGCTGCGGCGACCGCTCTTTACGGAGCTAAAGCAAATGCCGGCGTGGTTATGGTCACGACAAAGCAGGGGCGTGAGGGAAAGGCAGAGATAACTTTCAATGCAAATTATGGATTGAATTACTTGAGGAATACCAATGATTTCCTCAAAGGAGACGACTACATCTATTACCTCCGAATGGCTGCTTACAGGTCTGGTAATACAGCATCTTTGTCCGCGCCAGGGCCTTATGGCACCGGCAACGTCTACGAGGCTGATGGCAACAAAACGGCAGAAGGCGTTTGGAGCACAATGTTCCTGACAGACGAGAATCGTTTTCTTCTTGACGAGGGTTATAAGAGCATGACCGATCCGATAACAGGCAAGACTATCATTTACAATGAGTTCAGCGCTAAAGATGCATCCGTTAGAGACGTTGCGTCCACGCAGGACTACAATATTTCAGCCTCTGGCGGAAACAGCCATGGCAAATATTATGCGGGTCTGGGTTATTACAAAGAGACCGGTTTCCCAGTAGTCTCCGACTACGAGAGAATCTCTTTCAACGGTAATGCATCATACAAGATCACCCCATGGCTGGAAAGTCGCACCGCATTGAATTTCAGCAAATCAGACGACCATAAGGTATCTGACTACATCGGCGGTGGAGAGGCCAACTTCTTTGGCATCATGTATTCCGCACCTCCGACAATGAGACATTATAACCTCGACGGAGAGCCGATCTGCTGCACCACCAACTGGGAAAACGGCAACTGGGACGCATGCAAGGATTCTTTCTATCGCAGGCATAACAATTACCGGCTTACAATCACCGAAGGCATAAATGCGACCATTGCTAAGCATATCACCCTAAAGGTAAACGGCATGTGGTATCTGAATATGACGGAAAACGAGAAATTCAACAAGAAATATATCACAAAGCCCGGCATGTGGAATAGCGACAGGGTTACATCTCTCAGTTATTCTCGCCGATTGGATCAGACATACAATGCCATCATCGGATATGATAATTCATGGAATGACCACAATCTCAATGTGATCGCGGGATTCGAGTTTTGGGACAAGGTTACATTCGGGATGTCAGAGTCCGGGCAGGGCGCCGATTCTGACGATTTCATAAGCATCGGCTACTTCGACAAGACTCAGGATAAGAACATTACCAAGATTTCGATGAATTCCTCCCATACTAAGGAACGTAGTATGTCCTTCTTCGGCAATGCAATGTATGACTACAAGGGAAAATATCTATTCTCATTCTCCGCGCGTTACGACGGCTACTCCAAATTGGTCAACAATAAATGGGGCTTTTTCCCAGGTATCAGCGCTGCATGGAATATCCACAAGGAGAACTTCATGAAATCTTCATCCGATTGGCTTTCTTCCCTCAAGTTGAGGGCCGGCTATGGACAAAACGGTAACGTAAATATACAAGCAGGAGCATATGATTTGCAGGGTTCATACGGAAAGACTAAAAACTATGGCGACGAATATGGCATCCTTATCAACAAACTCGCATATCCGGACTTGCGATGGGAAAAGACTACGTCAACCGATATCGCTGTGGAAGCCGCATTTTGGAACAGATTGACAATATCCGTGGGTGTTTACAATAAGCTGACTTCCGATTTGCTCGCAAGTGTACCTTTCCCTTCATCGAGCGGTGTTGGAAGTCAGTATACCAACAACGGTAGTGTCCGAAACAGAGGTCTTGAGCTTGAAGCTGACGCAACACTATACCGCAGTAAAGATTGGAATATCCGACTCGGCGCTAATGCCACATACATGCGTTCAAAGATCATTTCGCTCCCATTCAACGGCAACGAAAACAATCGTCAGTCTGGAACACAGGTCTACGATCCTAAAACAGGCAATTTGACTTGGGTAGGAGGATACCAAGAAGGACAGGAATATGGAGTGGCCTATGCGTTCAAGATGATGGATATCGTACGGAGCAATGAGGACCTCGTAAAATACGGTTGGTACAAGGATACAACTCCTTCAGCCGGAACAATCTATGGCCCGGCAATTTGGGATACACTTACAGCAGAAGAACAGTCCAAGGGTCAGCTCCTTCAGCCTGGAGACGCGATCTTCTATGATGTAAACGGCGATCAGACTATTGACAAGTATGATCTTGTAAAAATGGGCAACACAATTCCTAGATGGATTGGTGGCATCAATTTCTCCGCTTCATGGAAAGGATTGAGCCTTTATGCGAAGTTTGACTATGCTGCCGGTTACGTAGCTGCCGATTCACGCAGAAAATGGTACATGGGATTGTCGCAAGGAACATTTAACACAATCAAGGAAAGCAAGGACACTTGGTCCGAACAACGGCCGGAGGCGAAGTATCCGATTCTGATGTATGCTGACAGCAAATACCGCAACAATTATCGTATGAGTGATATATTCTATGATAATTGCAGCTACCTATGCGCAAGAAATATCATGCTCAGTTACTCACTTCCGCAGAAATGGTGCAACACTGTAAAAATGAAGAACATATCAGTATCCGTGACAGGTCAGAATTTGTTCTATATCACAGCTTCGAAACTATATAGTCCGGAATATGGTGCCAACGGTAACGGAGGTTATGGAATTCCTCGCACAATATTGTTCGGACTCAAAGCAACATTTTAAAGAATTCAGACATGAAGATAAGGCATTTATTTTTAATTGCGATTTGCGCCATCTTGAGTTCCTGCAACTCGCTTGAACTTGGGCCAATCGATCATTATGGCCTCAACAACTATTGGAAGACCAAGGAGCAATGCGAAAGATTCATCATCGGTCTTCATTATCGCATGCGTTCAAGAATGAGCGCCACGATGACTATGGGCGAATTGAGAGGCGGCACCCTGAATACCAATGCAATCACATCAATAGGAGAAGGTGCATATGACATCGAAATTGTAGGCAATACACTTTCGGCAGCCAATCCGGGAATATCCAATTGGGCAAATTTCTATACGGACATCTATCAAATCAATCACGCAATTGACAAAATATCAAATAATTGCGATTTTCTTGAGGACAGGACACGTAAGACATGGCTTGGTCAGTTATATGGTTTGAGAGCATGGTATTACTTTCATCTGCTCAGGACTTTCGGCGGCGTGCCGCTTTGTGACAAACCGGACGTCCTCATTACCGATAACCTTGATAAACTCGACAAGCCACGTGCAAGCGAACAGGAAACATGGGAATTTATCAGAAATGATGTAGACAAGTCTTGTGAGATGTATTCAGAACTGGGCTATACCAATTACAAGAGCATGAACTGCTACTGGAACAAGGGGGCTTCCCAGTGCTTGAAAGCAGAAGTATATCTCTGGGGTGCAAAAGTAAAGCCTATTGAGAGTTCTTCCGTATATACCGCTACTGTTCAGAAGGATTTGGAAGATGCAAGGGACGCGCTGCTCGACGCAGAGCCCAACTATGCTCCTAACAAGAATTTCACAGATGCATTTTCAGTAAAGAACAAGGATGCCAATAAGGAAATAATTTTGGCGGCCAGATATCTTCTGGGAGAGGAAACAAACCATTTCAGCAATTTTACCTACAATGTCAGTACTTTCACGAAATACTTCGATGAAACGGGCAAAAAGTTAGGAAACGTGCTCAATATTGGCGCTGGAGCATTGAGATATGAGTATTCTCTCGATTTCTGGAAGTCCTTTGATGCGTCCGATGCGAGAAGGAATGCGACTTTTCTCCAATTCTACCTGAAGGATAATGACGACAATCTCTACCCTGCCGGAAGATCACTCAAAAAGTTCCTGGGAGACTTGAGCAATGGTAAGATTCAGTTTACCAACGACATCCCATTATATAGGTATATGGATATTGCTCTCCTTCTTGCTGAAATTTATAATGAACTCGGAGACAAGGCAGAGACAGTCAAATGGATTAATAAAGTACGTTCCAGGGCAGGTGTAGGGCCTTATTCTTACACCAACAAGGAGGAGGCGGAAGAGGTTATCCTCAAAGAACGGACTTTCGAATTTGTAGGTGAAGGGAAGCGCTGGTATGATGTGAGAAGAATGCTGGACGGCAAATATGCACTCGATCTCGTGGATGGCAATGAATTGAAACTCGTATGGCCGATAGATGCCGGCGTTCTTTCAAAGGACAACAAGGTTAAACAGAATAAGGGTTATCTATAAATATCCATGAAATCAATACCAAGAACCATACTTGCAATTCTGCTGACGGTGGCGACTTTTTGTGTCGCCGCTGCGCAGCAGACCAATGTGTTTTATCCGGCCTTTCCGGTGCTTGCCGGGAGGTCACATAACATCGTGAGCGAAATCTGCATTGACGGAAAACGCGGAAGCACATTGGATTATGTGGAAGTGGCGTTGGACGGGATTGACCGGAAGGCTGTCAGGAACGTGAAACTGATGTATACGGGCACCACTTCCGTAATTCCTTCACGCACAACATCTTTCGTCATAAGCGACCGGGTGAAGATGTATGGAGGCGGACAGAAATTGTGGTGCCATCCGGATTTCGCCATTGAGATAAGCACGACGCGGATAAATGACGGGAAGGCATATCTGCCGTGCGGGAAGGCACTCGTCGATGGGCCTAACTACATGTATGTCAGCATGGAAATCGCCGCGGATAAAGTGGATTTGTCAATGCCGTTCAAGGCTGATGTCCAGGCAATTTCGGTGGACGGAAAGCAGGTGGACATTGAAAAGGACGGAAACGCCGTCAGGCACCTGGGGACTTCGGTGAAACAGGCCGGCGACGACGGAAGCGACTCTTATAGGATTCCGGGGCTTGTCACCACGAAAAAAGGAACATTGATAGCCGTTTATGACGTCAGATACGACTCAAGCCAGGATTTGCAATGCAACATTGACATTGGCGTAAGCCGAAGCATTGACTCCGGCCGTACTTGGGAGAAGATGCGCGTGGTCATGGATTTGGGCGAATGGGGCGGTCTTCCGCAAGCGCAGAACGGCATCGGGGATCCGGCGGTGCTGGTAGACGAGGAGACCGGCGAAATATTCGTGATTGCGGTTTGGACGCACGGAATCGGCGGCCGGAGGGCTTGGTCCGGCGTGAAACAGGGCATGACGCCGGAAGAGACGGCGCAGCTGATGATCTGCAGCAGCAAGGATGATGGCAAGACTTGGTCCGAGCCGGTGAATATCACGTCGCAGATCAAGCAGCCGGAATGGTATCTGACGCTGCAGGGCCCTGGACGCGGCATCACCATGCATGACGGAACATTGGTATTCCCTATACAATACATCGGTACAGACAGGATTCCGAATGCGGGCATAATTTACAGCAAGGACCATGGCAAGACCTGGCACATGCACAACCACGCTTACACCAATACTACCGAGGCGCAGGTGGCAGAGGTGAGTCCGGGCGTGCTGATGCTGAACATGAGGGACAACCGCAGGACCGGCAGAAGGGTCTGCACCACGACCGACCTCGGAAAAACGTGGACCGAGCATCCGTCGAGCGGCCAGCTTGTCGAGCCGGTGTGCATGGCCAGCTTGATAAACGTGCCGGCCGGTGACAATGTTTTCGGAAGGGATATCCTGCTTTTTTCGAATCCGGCGACCACGAAGGGCAGGCGCCACATGACCATAAAGGCCAGCCTTGATGGCGGATACACATGGAATGAGGAGAATTCCATGCTGCTGGACGAGGAGGAACTTTGGGGTTATTCCTGCATGAGCATGATCGACAATGAGACTGTAGGCATCCTCTACGAGGGCAGCACTTCGCAGCTCGTTTTCCAGGCAATCAAGTTAAAAGAAATAATTAAAGAAATGAACGATACTATCAATGCCGAAACTCTTGGCAAACCGACAGAAGCATCTGAAGGATATTTAAAGGGAATCTCCGCACCTTTCTGCGGTAGTCTTGACGGACAGGTAATCACCGCAGGCGGAGCAAATTTTCCGGAAAAACCGGTTGTAGAAGGAGGATTGAAAAAATTCTACAAGGACATATTTTCAATTTCGCAAAATGGAGAATGGAATGCCATTGGAGAACTCCCGACAGCATTGGCTTACGGTTGCACATTCTCTCTGGAGGACAGGGTTATATTCGCTGGCGGAAGCAATCTTGAAGGGACCGTTGACGGTGTTTATTCAATCAGCATAAATAACGGAAAAGCCTCAGTAGAGAATCTCGATGCTCTCCCTGTGAAGATAGACCAGGCGGGCTTTACAAATATCGGCAACAGTCTTTACATTGCCGGAGGCGTAGCAAATGGTATTCCATCTTCGTCAGTTCTTAATGGAACCTTTGACGGCAAAAACGTCATTTGGAAAGAAATAAGCAGACTCCCAGAACCGATGGTACAGCCCGTTATTTTCGTAAATGGCAAGTCATTGTATGTATGGGGAGGATGCAATCCTGCGACCGGAGATGTGATCAGTAAAGGATACATGCTGGATATGGAAAACGGCGAGTGGAAGGACGTTGCATCCGTTCCCGAAAACGGGACATTTACAGGTTCAGCGATTTCCGTCGTCAACAATAGAGCATATGTGACAGGAGGCGTGAACAAGGAGGTGTTCAGCAAGGGTATCAGAGCTATAGGAGATGAAAAGAAAGCATATATGACAATGCCACCTGCCAATTATCGGTTCAATAGACATATCTGGGAATTCGACCCGTCTGCAGAATCTTGGAAAAGCCTCGGGGAGTGCGGCAAAACAGCATTGGCTGGAGCAGGTATGATTGCAATAGGCAACAATCTCTATATTATAGGAGGCGAAATTAAACCTGGCGTAAGGACGCCTGAATCCTGGATAATCAACATTAAATAATCATGAGAGAGAAACTTATATCCTGCAAGGCCTATCCGTGGATAGTCGTAGGATTGCTCTGGATTGTAGCACTGTTGAACTATATGGACAGACAGATGCTTTCAACGATGAGGGATGCCATGCAGATTGATATTTCAGAATTGGAGTCGGCGGTTAATTTCGGACGGTTGATGGCAATTTTCCTCTGGATATACGGCCTTGTCAGCCCGTTTGCAGGAGCAATAGCCGACCGCGTAAGCAGAAAATGGCTGATTATAGCATCGTTAGGAGTTTGGTCAGCAGTTACAACACTTATGAGTTTCTGCACGAATTACAATGAGATATTCTGGCTCAGGGCACTGATGGGTGTCAGCGAAGCATTGTACATTCCAGCAGCATTGTCTCTGATAGCCGATTATCATACAGGTAAGTCCAGAAGTTTCGCAATCGGCATTCACATGACGGGATTGTACCTCGGACAGGCCGTTGGCGGATTTGGAGCCACACTGGCGGCAGCCTTCTCTTGGCAGCAGACATTTCATTGGTTCGGCATCATTGGCATAGCCTATGCGGTACTTCTGATGGTCCTGCTCTATGAGAAGAGAGATGTTGCGCAGGAAAATATTTCATCCACTCCAGAACAGAAAATTCCGGTTCTCAAAGGTTTCGGCATGATTTTCAGTAACATGGCATTCTGGGTAATCCTTTTCTTTTTCGCATCGACATCTCTTCCGGGATGGGCTACAAAGAACTGGCTACCAACCCTATTCGCCGATAGCTTAAATACACCGATGTCCCAAGCTGGCCCGATTTCCACAATCACCATTGCACTTTCTTCATTCCTCGGAATCCTCGCAGGTGGGCCTCTTTCCGACAAATGGGTTAAGCGCAATGTGAAAGGTAGAGTTTACACAAGCGCCATAGGTTTGGCTATGATGATTCCTGCCCTGATTTTACTTGGCCTTGGAAAGGGTATGTTCGCCGCAGTCGCCGCGGGATTGTTTTTCGGAATAGGTTATGGCATGTTTGACACCAACAATATGCCTATACTCTGCCAATTCGTTCCGTCCAAACTCAGGGCGACAGCATACGGAATAATGAATATGACAGGCGTGATGATGGGTGCCGTTTGCACACAGATCCTCGGAAAATGGGCAGAAGGCGGAAATCTCGGTCTCGCTTTCGCAGTGCTTGGATGCATTATCGCGGTTGCTCTCGTAGCACAAATAACTATCCTAAATCCAACCACAGACGACATGCAGTAACCTGGGAATAATTCTAATATATCAATAGTCTGTCCCCAAATCGCAGTTGCAGCGGTCTGGGGACTTGTTTTTTATGTTCTTTTGCGCTTGGCGGAATTGGGCGAACTGTCAATGGACAACAATTCAGCTCCTGTCGCGTTCCCTGATTTGTGGGTCCACTGCTGGCGGGACGCGGCCACGGACTAATATGGTAACCGGTTGATAATCAGACGTATTTTTTAACGACAGTGTGGAAACGCCGTAAGCGTCTCCAGGGTTGCCCCGAGACCGCTGAATGCGTATCTCATGACATTG